>Ga0304730_1001079_pt1 | contig 21548 bp, 20 predicted proteins | sample M_130628_MF_Meta_FD_190474 | JGI IMG/M metagenome (GOLD analysis project Ga0304730, IMG submission 190474) | Freshwater microbial communities from Lake Montjoie, Canada to study carbon cycling - M_130628_MF_MetaG (v2) (version 2) | ecosystem: Environmental > Aquatic > Freshwater > Lake | place...
TCCTCAGACCAGTTTAGAAGTGTTAACGGAAACAATATTATTATCAAAAAAGGGAACTGGTCATTCACCTACGATGTAAAAGGCAAAGAGCTTTCTCGTAGAAGTTTATAGCTCTACACCGCAAATTGGAAGAGTTGTTCGATTTGAACTCCTAATCAATATATTTGTTGGGCATGTCAAACACCGACAATCTTACCGAAGCGCTCATACAGTTCAGAAATGAACGCGACTGGGAGCAGTTCCACAACCCCAAAGATTTGGCGATTGCCCTGAGCCTAGAAGCCGGCGAACTCCTAGAGAATTTCCTCTGGAAGCAGCCACAAGAAGCCGATATAGAGAAAATCAAAGAAGAACTGGCCGATGTCTTTGCCTACGCCCTGCTCATTGCCAAGCATTTCAATCTCAATGTGGACGACATCGTGCTGGATAAAATTGCGAAAAATGCACTGAAATATCCGGCCGATAAAGCCAAAGGCAGCGCCAAAAAATACACCGAACTATGATCGTTTACCAAGAGAATTGCGAAACGTTTATGGCCGATGTGCAAGACTCGCGCATTGATTTGCAAATACTTAATCAGTTTAAGACCAAACTAAACCGAAGCACTTCACCAAATGAAATAAAGAGCTGGTCAAACTCCATGCAGTACATGAAAAATGTGCTCGAAGTGGCTCAAGTGCCTAGCGATGCCATGGTGACCATAGAATGTCAGATTCCGCAGACCTCCAAACGCATCGATTTTATCCTCACCGGCCTCGATGAGAAAAAACAGTCCAACGCCGTAATCATTGAACTTAAGCAGTGGAGCGAAGCCGAATCAACGACCAAAGACGCTGTGGTTCGCACATACTTGGGCGGCGGAAATCGCGAAGTCAGCCACCCATCCTACCAAGCCTGGTCCTACGCCGACCTCCTCACCAACTTCAATCGCTCGGTAGAGGAAAACCAAATACAACTGTCGCCCTGCGCCTTCCTCCACAACTGCGAAGACCGCACCGCCCTCACCCTGCCCTTCTACCAAACCCATATCAACAAAGCGCCCATTTTCTTCAAGCGCGATGTGCGAGCCCTGGCCGATTTCATCAAACGGTTTGTGAAATATGGCGATACGCAGAACATCATGGAGATGATCGACAACGGCGAAATCCGTCCGAGCAAGGCCCTGGCCGATTCTGTGGTGGGACTGCTCAATGGCAAGCAGGAATTTACGCTCATTGATGACCAAAAGATTGTTTTTGAAACCGCGCTTCAGCTCGTAGACCGGGCGATTACAGAGCGAAAGAAGCAAGTATTTATTGTGGAAGGCGGACCCGGTACGGGAAAAAGCGTGGTGGCAATCAACCTTCTCGCCCGAATAACCGGTAACCAAAAACTGGTGCATTACGTGAGTAAAAACAGTGCCCCCCGAAGCGTGTACGCCGAAAAGTTAAAAGGCTATCGCACCAAATCTAGCATCGATAACCTATTCAAGGGTTCGGGGCAATATCACAACGAGCGACCCAATCAGTTTGCGTGTTTGCTCGTAGACGAAGCGCATCGACTCAACGAAAAAAGCGGACTGTTCAGCAACCTGGGCGAAAACCAAATCTTGGAAATCATCCAAAGTGCATGGTGCTCGGTGTTTTTTGTCGATGAGAACCAACGCGTAACGCTCAAGGACATCGGTTCTAAGGCATCGATTCGCGAATGGGCCCAAAAGCAAGGCGCTGAAGTGCACGAAATGGCGTTGGAGAGTCAGTTCCGATGCGGCGGTAGCGATGGGTATTTGGCTTGGTTGGATCATGTGCTCGATATCCGAACAACGGCGAATACGGACTTGAACGATTTTGGCTACGATTTTGGGGTGTGCGATACGGCAACGTCACTCCGAGCGATGATTGAAGCGAAGAACGGCGAACCCAATACCAAGGCGAGGTTGGTGGCTGGATACTGTTGGAAATGGAACAGCAAAACGGATGCATCGGCCTATGACATTGAGTTTCCGGCGGAGGGATTTCAGATGCAGTGGAACTTGGCATCGGACAGCAGTTTGTGGATCATGAAGGAAGATTCGATCAATCAGGTGGGCTGCATACACACTTGTCAGGGCTTGGAGATCGACTATGTCGGTGTGATCATTGGTCCGGATTTACTGATTCGCGATGGCAAGGTGGTCACGGATCCTAGCAAGCGGGCGAGTTCAGACAAGAGCGTTTTTGGCTGGAAGAAGCGAATGAAGGAAGCCCCGAAGCAGGCCACTGCAGAGTTAGATTTGATCGTGAAGAATACCTACCGCACGCTGATGACCCGCGGGATGAAGGGTTGCTATATCTTCTCGGAGGACGAAGAAACGAGGAATTGGTTTAGGGGGATTCGTTGATTTGATATGATGGATTTTTTAGAAAAATATAGTCGCCAATTCGGCAAACTTAAAAGAGCCTATCAACACGGTGGGGCTCCTCATAAGCCTATATTATTATTGGCCATATTGAAATCTGTTGAATCAAAAGTCATCACTTCTAATAGGATTTATATTACACCTGAACTCATCATGAATTTCAGGGAACTATGGAGCAAATTGGTAACGACAAAACACCAAATGAATTTCGCCCTGCCTTTTTTCCATATGCAGTCCGAACCGTTCTGGAGAATAATAACCAAACCAGGCGCATTTGTTCCATTAACAAGTTCTCACAGCATTAAAAGCTTAGGATCATTGAATGAAAGCATACAATATGCAGAAATCGACAAGGAACTATGGGACTTGATAATGAATGGGCAAACCAATCTAACCTTAACAAAGCTGCTTTTGTCAAACTATTTTTCAGAATTATCAAATGTCACCCTAGACTACCAAGAACTCCACGAAATTGAGCATCAAATAATGCATGATGATCAGTATACATACAAAGCGCGAATTGTTAATATTCAAAATAACTACAACAATGAGCAGGGACAAGAACTATTGTATATCCGATGCGGTATTTTCAAAAGAGAGATCCCAAAAATCTATAATTACAGCTGCGCCATTTCTAAAATGAGAATCGCAACAAGTTCTAATGCACAATTGGTTGATGCCTGTCATATTGTTCCTTTTTCAGTTTCAAAAAACGACACCATTACGAATGGCATCTCTCTCTGTCCCAATCTTCACAGGGCATTCGATAGAGGATTGATAACCATTGATTCTAATTACCGAGTAAAAGTATCACCCAAACTCACTGAAGACGATTCACCTTATTCCATTAAACAGTTTGAAGGACAGGAGATCGTTTTACCCAGCATAACATCTCAATATCCATTGCTCGAAAATTTAGATTGGCATTCCAAAGAAAAATGGATTTCTAATTAACATTAATAATACAAACATCCCTGGAGTTTCGATTTCCTATCTGTATTTTGCTGAATCATTCATGAAACACATCACAGTGGTTGCAGCGGTCATCGAACACAATGAAAAATACTTGTGTGTTCAGCGTGGGATCAATAAATACGAGTACATCTCAAAAAAATGGGAATTCCCAGGCGGCAAAGTTGAAGCCAATGAGTCACCAGAAAATGCACTCATTCGCGAAATACAAGAAGAACTCCACCTCGATATTCACTCATTACAGTTTTTAATCACCGTGGAACACCCCTACCCCGATTTCCACCTCACCATGTACACCTATTTGTGTAAATCTGAACAAACAACCCCTACCCTAACCGAACATCTGGAATATACTTGGCAGGCCGCAACAGACATGAATCATCTCGACTGGGCCGCCGCAGATGTTCCCATCGTTGAAAAACTCATCACACTATCATGAAATCCAAATTAACCGAAGGGTTTCAACATGGATTTATTGACGACAACAGTCAATATCGAGGCAATTTCACACCCCGAATCCTCACCAATTCCGGACAAAAATCAGTAAAAGTCCTATCCACCCTTTTGGACGAATTGGAAAACTGTCAAAGTTTCTGGTTCAACGTGGCCTTTATCACCAGCAGCGGCGTCAAGACCATTCTGCAATCGTTGCTGAAACTTCAAGACAAGAACATCCGAGGAACCATCGTCATTTCAGACTATCTCACCTTTAGTCAGCCTGGCGCGATGAAGCTCTTGTTGCAGTTCAAAAACATCGAATTGCGCATCGTTCAGAAACAAAGTCATCACGCCAAAGGATATCTGTTCGATCACGGGGATTACCAATCTTTCATCGTGGGCAGTTCAAATCTCACGCAAAATGCCCTGGCTGTAAATCGCGAGCTAAATATCTTACTGCATAGTTTGGAGCATGGCGCAACGCTCAAGGAACTGAGAGAGGAATTTCAATACGATTTAGATCATTCAGTAGTCGTTACCGAGGATTTTATTCGGATTTACAAGGAATATTACATTGCTCAACAAGTCAAAAATCTAATAGATCCGCAGGTTAAGTATAATCCCATTCGTCCAGAACCCAATTCAATGCAACACCAGGCATTGATCAACTTAAGCGAAATGCGTAATGCGGGTAAAAAGAAGGCGCTAGTGATCTCAGCAACGGGCACAGGGAAAACGTATTTGGCTGCGTTCGACGTCCGCTCGTTTGCGCCAAAGCGAATGTTGTTCGTGATACATCGTGAAAACATCGCACGAAAAGCTCTATTGTCGTTCCAAGAGATTGTCACCGACGCCGACCTCGAGGATTTTGGGGTTTATACTGGCACTGAAAAAAATGAACACGTGCGCTATATGTTCGCTACGGCGCAGACCTTGAGCAAAGAAGCACATCGCCTCAAGTTTGCCAAGGACCATTTTGATTATATCGTAATTGATGAGAGTCACCACGCTGGAGCGAAAATGTATGACCACATCATCGACTATTTTGAGCCGAAGTTTCTGCTCGGAATGACCGCCACGCCGGAGCGTACAGATGGGTTTGACATTTATTCCAAATTCGACCACAACGTGGCCTACGAAATCCGTTTGCATACTGCGCTAAAGGCAGATTTGTTGGCGCCTTTTCACTATTTCGGGATATCGGACCTCACGGTAGACGGACATGCACTCGAAGAAAAGGCCGATTTCAATTTATTGGTATCGGAGGAGCGGATTGATAGAATCATTGAATCCATTGGTCGTTATGGCGCCGAATTGGACGAAATAAGGGGCTTGATTTTTTGCTCCAAGGTAGAGGAATGTTATGCGATTGCAGCGAAACTCAGCGAACGCGGATATGCATCCATTGGGCTAACTGGCGAAGACAAGGAATCTGCCAGGGCTACAGGAATTCAAAGACTGGAAACGGATGACTTGACTCAAAAAATTGACTTTCTCGTTTGTCGGGATATTTTCAATGAGGGAATCGATATTCCACGCATCAATTTGATACTTATGCTTCGTCCAACGGAATCGGCCATCGTATTTGTGCAGCAGCTGGGTCGTGGTTTAAGGAAGGCGGAGAACAAGGAATATTTGACGGTGTTGGATTTTATTGGAAACTACAAGAACAACTTTTTGGTGCCGATTGCTTTGTATGGCGATACGTCGTTCAACAAGGACAGGATTCGGCGATGTTTGGTGAATGGCTCGGACTTGATTCCGGGGGCATCCACGATCAATTTTGACGAGATTACGAAAGAGAGAATTTTTAAGTCGTTGAATGACGCCAATTTGAGTAAGTTCAAAGATTTAAAAACGGATTTTGAGTTGCTAATGTTCCAGTTGGGGCGCACTCCCATGATGATGGATTTCATTGAACACGGCTCGAGGGACCCCTACTCTTTTGTTGCTGAGTACAAGTCGTATTATGGGTTTTTGGCCAAGATTAATCCTACTGTTTGGCGCGATAAGTTATCGAAGCGTTCGTTGAAGATTTTGGAGTCGTTATCGATGGAGGTACTCAACGGAAAACGCATCGAAGAGGCATTGCTATTGAAGGCATTGCTTGATAATTTCGAGATTCGTCAAGTCGGTCGTTCTGCGGATTTGGGTGCAATATTTAGTGAAGAAAATGGTTTTGGCAGTTCTCCGGGTTCTGAAAACATTAGAACTTACATCCATAACCTCAACTTGCGATTTGCGACGGAAAACAAAGACGGGAATTTAAAGGCCATCGGCGAAATCTTTGATTTCCAACTGATAAAATTTGATGAATTGGGTGGAAAATTATCGTTAGATGTCGACTTATTGGAAAGCTTAAAGACGTCCGAATTCAGGTTATTACTGAACGACACGGTGAATGCGAGTATTCACAAACATCGTTTATTTTATGACGGCGAAAATTGTGATGGTTTTCACTTGTATGGCAGATATTCACGAAAGGATGTTTTTAGAATTTTGGGCTGGGAGCAGAATCCTCTCGCGCAAAACGTGGGAGGATATGTATTTGACAAGCTCAAGACTCAATGTCCGATTTTCGTCACTTACAATAAACAGGATTTTCACGATTACGAGGACAAATTGTTGAGTGATCGGGTTTTGGAATATTTCAGCAAACGCAAGAGAACACTGAGCAGTCCGGAGATAGTGCAATTTCAGACCAACAAAGCGCTGCGTATTCCTTTATTCATCAAAAAGGACGACGACGAGGGCACCGAATTTTACTACATGGGTGATATTACTGCCATTGATGACAGTTACGAGCAAATCAGATCTGCGGATGGCATCAATTTGGTGAAAATGCGATTCCAGCTCAAGCATGCGGTGAGCAACAGCATCATGAAGTATTTGCACAGTTAGGTTAATTTTACATAGGATTGTGATTGCGTGCTCAGATTCAGGTTATACATTTACAAATATGAAAAAGATTCGATATTACCTTTTAATGACCCAAGTACTTATCGGAGTGAATACTAAAGCGGCAAATTATCAATCAAACGCCTCGGACTCCAGCATAGAAAAAGGACACATTAGTTACAGCATTGGCACTTCTTTACCGTTGGGAAAGTTTGGTTCAACTGATTATTTCGAAAAAGGTGCAGGATATGCGATGCCAGGCGTCGCACTAGAACTTAATTTGACTCGAAAAATTCACGGAGGTCCGTACAGTTGGTGCATTTCTTCGCGTTCATCCATCAATTTTGCGAATGAAATGGCCTTGATAAATGATATGAATTATGCGAACCCTGGGAATGGGTATGACGTTCAATGGGGCACCTATTCGATGAGTGGACTGTTTGGGGGTGCCAAATACGATTTTAAACCCAATGAGAAAATTTCTATCGTACCAAGGTTCATGATGGGCATGGTCGTTGCCACATTGCCAGAAATGTTGCTCAGGTCGAGTTGGAACAGCAGTTATTGGTACAAAGAATCAAGTAGCTCAGCGTCAACCTTTTCCACCCTACTCGGATTGGGCATGGATGTAAAAATCTTTCGACACATGAGATTATTGGCGAATGTCGATATGCAACGGGCCTTCCCCTTATTTGTAAACAGAGAAACATTATCCAGCAGTGGCAATAGAAACTTTGAAACTTTGTCGCAACGGATGCACACATTGAGTTTCACGGTTGGCTTGGCCGCTGAGTTAAAATAGAGACCGAAATACCGTGAGATTTTTCGCAATAATTTTCATTGTGTTATCGGGTTGTGGCGGTGATGTGAATTCGGGATCGGGGAAAGGAGCGGTGTATGTCAAACCGAGCATCGATTCAAGGGGCCGGTATCGAAAAGGCCATGTCCGGATGCCTGTGAGCACTCGCAAAAACGCGATCAAGAGTCAGACCCTTTACAGGTGCGGACGTTTGAGGACCGATATTACTTGGTTGGCATTGAGGTGGGTAAGTCGTTGGAGGCGGAGAACATCAAACACTTCCCTATTGACCGAATTCACCGTCGGGTTGACATTGCGCTAGACGAGATTACGGTTCAGCCGATGGTTTTTGATTGGCAGCAGGTGGTGGAGAAAACGGATTTCGAGAACCATTACAAGCATTGCATTGGGATGTATCGGGAGTTTGGGCGGAGTGCGAAGCCGGTTTATGTGTATCGCTGGTTTCGGGGTTGGGCGGCGAGTCAGGTGCAGGCGGTTCCGATTCACGCATCGCAGGAGATTGTGCAGAAAAGCGGCGGTGAGATTCGCATTCGGATGTTTGTGTACGATACGCCGGATGTTCAGAATGTTTTCAGAAAATTTGGCGAGGATAGTTGGGGGTGAGTCAAAGCATTATTACTGGCTTAATCAACGTTGTGGCCAGAATATGTAACTGTAAACGGAAAACCACAAATACAGCACCAACACGGACAGAGCAAGGCCGGATATTGCAAAACCCAAACCATCTTTAGATCTCAATGTTTCGGCGATACCAATAACACTTAAAATGAAACCTGTGATACCCATAAAAAAAGGGAAAGTCGTAATTACCATAAGAATTAATCCCAAAGCAGAACAAGCCAAACCCCAAATTGCAACTCTACTATAATCGTGATTTGCAGCGGATTTTCTGTCTCGATTTGAATCATGTTTTATCGCTCGGGTCAATAATTCCGGTAAAGAAATCACGTATTTTTCACGATTCTTGTTCAGCAACTTCAGCGTAGATCTTACTATTGCAATTTGCTCGTGGCTCTTAGGTTTTGATGCTATATTCGGCGAAACACTTTCCACTTTTGGTGGGTTCATTAATTTAACCATCGCGGGATTACCGGCTTTTTCAATTTCAAATGAGTTGATATTGTTGCTCGGCGCATCGTTTTGTATCTCGGAAGCTGTTTTATTGACCTTCCGATTTGATGGTTGATTTTGGCGCTTTATCTTCTCGGTATTCGATCGTGCTTTTGATTGTGAGTTCCAATTGATTTGAAATCCTGAAGAATATAACCTTTTCTCCATTGAGCAAGCGGAGAGTGAAATTACCAATAAAAAAAGGCTAACCCATTGAAATATATTTTTTTGCATTTTACAAAAATGCATCTTCTCAAGAAACTCACATTACGGAATATCGCAAATCACTGTACCAACTTTTACGGAAAATTGCAATCACGTTAATAATAGCTTTCCTATGAGGTAAGGACAGTAAATAAAGGTAAAAGCATTTGATGATTTGTGATAATTTCGTAGGATGAGATCAATACTAACAATCGTTTTGCTTTTTGCGTCGAAAGTCCTTTGCGCCCAGTCTTTTCCGTTTTTCGCATTGGCCAACGGTGGCATTGTGATGAGCGAAAAACCAGGTGTTCTAATCTTTACAGATTCTACAGTTACCGTAACTGTTGATGGCTCAGCAGATAAGCCCGTTGTTTGGAAAGTGATTTCTCGCGAAGGCGAAGTCTACAAATACAATGGCGGCGAATTCAAAATATCCAAGGAATCAGGGAAGGTAGATGGGAAGAAGTTCAACACCCTGATCTATCAAACAATGCCCAATGGCCTGGGTGGCACGCTCACACTGAAATATGTGTGTTTGATTAAGAAGTAATGATCAAACTAGCTCCTTTAATGATATTCAACAACTCACGCTCACCAGTTTTTTCATCATCTCGTAACGTTAGGGTCAATCGCATTGAAAATTGGTGAGATACCGAGATATTATTACAACAATTCATTGGCCAAATTCGCCAATTCACTGCGCTCTCCTTTTTCTAGGGTGATGTGCGCATACAAGGGCTGGCCCTTTAATCGGTCAATCATAAACGACAACCCATTGGATTGCGAATCCAAATAGGGCGTATCGATTTGATTGATGTCACCCGTGAAAATAATTTTCGTTCCTTCTCCTGCGCGGGTAATAATTGTTTTCACTTCCAACGGCGTGAGGTTTTGGGCCTCGTCTACGATAAAAATGATGTTGGCCAAACTTCTGCCCCTGATATAAGCCAAAGGCGTCACCATCAATTTTTCATTGTCAACGAGTTCCTTGACTTTTTGATACTCTTTTGAATTTTCAGAGTATTGATTCTGAATCACCTTCAAATTATCCCAAAGCGGCTCCATGTAGGGGTTGATCTTCGCTTTGATATCGCCTGGAAGAAATCCGATGTCTTTGTTGTTTAATGGAACGATGGGTCTCGCAAGGTAAATCTGTCGAAAATTGCTTCTTTGTTCAAGTGCCGCCGCCAGGGCAATGAGGGTTTTACCGGTACCTGCAACTCCTTGAATGGTCACCAATTTGATGTTGTTGTTAAATAAGGCATGCATAGCAAAAGTTTGCTCGGCATTCCGGGGCTTGATCCCATAGGCATGTCGCTTCTCTACCCTTTCCAAATTTTTGGTTTCCGGATTGAAATAGGCCAAAGTACTGCTGCGATGGTTTTTGATGATAAAATAATGATTGTTGTAGGGCTCTGATTTCATCACGTCGGAATAATGAACTGATTCCATTTGATGAATTTTATCGATCATATCAGATTCCTCTAAATCAAGCTGAGCAATACCGCGATACAAGCCCTCTAAATTTTGAATTTTTCCAGTTTCATAATCTTCAGACTGCAGGTTCAACGATCGCGCTTTGAGTCGCAGGTTGACATCCTTGGTAACCAGAATCACGGGCCTGTCTGAATACTCTTGTTTGATGTATAGGGCTGCATTCAGGATTAAGTGATCTGCTTTTCTATCGCCAAAGATCTTCACCGCATTTTGCTCCTCGGTGCCAGATTCTTGCATCACCACGGTGAAGCAACTGGGCTTTTCTGGCGACAATTGAATCCATTGATTGAGGGAGTTGCCCTCCGACAGTTTATCTACGAAACGAATAAATTGCCTTGCCTCAAAATTGATTGTATCGTTGCCTTTCTTGAAAGAATCCAGTTCTTCTAACACACTAATGGGAATGGCAACATCATGTTCCTCAAATTGATTTACTGCTTGGTGATCGTGTAAGATAACGGAGGTATCTAAAATGAAAATCTTCCGTTTTTGATCTGGGGTTAACACTTTCTTTTTCTTAGCCATCCACGGCAAGTAAGAGCCCTATTGTTAATCGAATATTAATTCCGTGTCAAAAATTACCGAAAGAATAAATGAAAATTCACAGCCGGCACTTAGCAAGAAAACACTGAAAGTGAATTTTTGAATAACGAATCAATCATCGTTTTACATGTTGAAACTAAAAAGTCTGCTCCCTGAAACTCAACTATCGAAAAGAGAAAAGTGGCTTTTAGCCATTCTATTCCCGATTCCCGGATGGACCCTATTTGTTGCCATTTTTGCGTTGTACAAACTGATACAACAAAAAATCCGTCATTGATTTTGTAAAAAAAAAGCCCAATAAATTGGGCTCTGAAATTAAGCCCCTAGCGATGCAAGAGAAATGACATTCACGCCGTCTTTGCGGGTGTAGCTCAGTCCGGTGCCGGTGATGATGTTCAACGACTTGGGGGCTCCGGCCTTGTCGGTATCGACCAATTGCGCAAATCGAAGCAAATTTTCTGCGGCCTCTTCTATTTGACCAGTCCCCAATTTGATTTCAAAGGCACACCAATCCCCGTTGTATTTCTGTACGATGCTATCCACTTCCAATCCGCTGGAATCGCGGTAATGGTATACTTTGGCATCGTTGGCCTGACCGTACACGCGCAAATCATGCACCACCATCGACTCAAACAGAAACCCGGTAAAATTGAGGTCGTTTAGCAACGATTGTTGGTTGGCGCCGAGTGCTGCAGCGGCCAAAGACACATCGGTAAAATGTCGTTTCGGCGAATTTCTCAGTGTATGCGACGAACGGATGTGGGTACTCCAAGCCGGTTGATCTTCCAAAATCATGAGTCGCTGTAGGGTATCGAGGTAATCGTACAGTGTGGGGCGCGACAATCCGATGCTTTCATAGGCTTTGATATCTTTGCCCAGTACAGTGTTATCAACCAAGGTGCTGGTATTTCGGGCCAAGGATTTCAGGAGGCTCCTGATTTTTAGGGGGTCGCGACGCGTATTTGAAACCCGGCTCATATCCACTTCTGCCAGCAGCTCTATATAGGCGCGGTTCACGTCCATGGCCTGCCTCACATCGCTCTGAATCAATGTTGGAAACCCTCCTTTGATGATTTGATCTACGATTTGCTCCAATTCTGTGCGATGATCTTGCACTTCGATGGGCTTGCCCTCAAACAAATCAGACAATTTGACTGTACCGGAGGAAAGTCCGAGCTCTTGCCACGACATCGTGCGCATGTCTACTATGGTAAATCTGCCGGCGCCCGAGTGCATTTTGGCAGCTTCCTCTGGGTTTGCCGATCCGGTGAGAATGAATTGGGCGTGTTGTTTTCTATCATCTACTTCATGTCGGATGTGGTTCCATAGCCCAGGAATCACTTGCCATTCGTCGATCAAGCGCGGGGTATCACCTTGGAGTAGGCGTTTTGGCGCGGTATCGAACAACAGTTGAACTTGTTCATCGCGATCTAGGTGAATGACACTTTTTGCCAATTGCTTGGCCGATTCGGTTTTTCCGCAAGCTTTGGCACCGCGAATTAGCACAGCCCCGGAGGCCTGCAGTTTTCGCTGTAATTCATCGTCTGTAATTCGTTTTCTGTATTCCATAAACCTATAATAAACAGTCAAATATACAAACACTTTACAGATTATCAGCATTTCACTTTACAAAATAGAAGACTTTTGCTTTACAAAATATAAGACTTTCACTTTACAGATTATGAAAACGCGTCAGATTGGCTTTAAAATTTCACATTCACAGTTGTTAGACCTTGAATTAATCAACGCGCCTTTACAAGTTCGTGATCTCTTATTACAATTTTCAAAAGACAAATTTGAACGAGTTGAATTATCGGAGGAAGCACTTAAACTAGAATAAAAGGCTATAACTCTGTAAATTTGAGACTTGGATATTCAATGATTGAAATCAGAAGCCCGAAAGACCTAGTGAATTATGGAAACGATTAAAAAAGCAAAAACATTCGACTCTGTAAAAATGATGCGAGATATTCGAGACCAAATCAGTTCTGAAACTCAGAATATGACGTTTGAAGAATTGAAGGCCTACATCGCGAAAAAACTATCGGACAACAAGACTAAAATTATCGGGAAGCAGGATTAAAGAGCTCGCGTCACCCCACAAACTCCCGGCGGATGTTGATCTTTTTTGCCTCGCCGCGAACCCCCACAATTTGGTAAGGCAGGCTCACCTGTTTGCCCAGCAACTGCACAAACGCCTTATTGATCATCGATAGTTTCTCGTTGATGCTGTTTTCCCTTGGGTCGCAAATGGCATTGATGCGCTTCACCAGAACCTCACGGTTGGTATGGGTAGCCATGTTGAGGTAGTAGCCGTGCAATTCTTCGCGGTAATTGGATATAAAAGGCAGTTCGATGCCTTCGGGGTGGTTCAAGAACAATTTATACAGGGCCCTGCAAATCGGATTGAGGACCACTCTTTTATCGCCCACGAACAATTTACCATCGTAATTAAAATACACACGCTCCAGGGGTTGCATCAACATCATGGGCTGGCCGCCGGAAAGCAAATCATTGAGTCCACCACCGGATTGACCCAGCATCTGAGCATAACGATTCAAGGAAATATCGAGGAGCTGACGCATCCCTTCATCGAGATTCAAGGCATTCACAGTATCGAAAAGTCGCTGCAATTCCGGCGTAATGATGGCATTGTCCCTACCCCATGTCGTAAGTTTGGCTGCCAAACCATCTTCCCTATGCTGCAGAAAATCTGCTGGGGTGTTTGCAAGTGAAGAACTAGGATATGATGTTGGGTTTTCCCATTTGCCGTCATCTACGAGCTTTTCGAAATCAAAATTCTGAATTGTCCCTTTGGGATCCCAATCTTGGGCTTCCATGAAGTCCTCCAGGTGCATCGGATCTAGCTGCCACTTGCGACTTGGCTTCATACAATACGATACGATCTCCGAAGAATCTTTCGTTTTGGGTGGTAGCAAATAATCCGCCAGTGCAGTTTCTGGATCTACATCGGACGGCAATCGTTCGAATTCAAAAAATCCCGGTTTTAGGTAAAAAAGGTAAGCGCCATCTTTCAGGTTGAGGCCAAACATATCGTCGAGCTGTTGATAGACTTCCTGCTCAGACGAGGTTGAAGCGACGATAAAAAGCGCCTGCTGCTGTTGTATGCTATTGAGCTTTTGAAAGCTAGGGTAATAGACCTCGAGATACTGTCTCAGGCCTTCGGTAAAATTGGGATTTTGTTGCTGGGTAAGGGCGGGTAAGAAGATCAGATTGAAGCCCTTTTTCTGAAAACCAAACTGCAATTGAAAGAGGTTGTCGAGGATGAATTCCCTGTACGGAGTCTCCCCCTTTTCAACGTATAACGCAATTATAGCCATGCTTTTAGTATCTATCAAATTTACGAAAACCCCCTTGGATTTCCTAGCAAATATGGGCCATTCCCCAAGTTTTGACACACTTTGACAAGGTTGCCAAAATCGGGCTTGGGTGGGAATTGGAGGCATCTTTGTATTCTAATATTTAAGCTATGAACCACGAAACAAATCAAACCACAAAACAGTCCGCCAACGCCATCACATTGATGATTATCGACGAAAGCGGATCAATGATGAACTTGAAAAAGGCCACCGAAGAAAGCCATTTGGGAATTCTGCAAAAAATCAAATCCGAGTGCACCGAAATGCCAAATTTGAATCAGTATGTGAATACCTGGGTATTCGACAGCCATCGCATCGAAGAAATTCAGACCCTCGCCAAAATCCACGCCGATGACACACTTAAGCCGATTGACCTAAGACCCAACGGCTCCACCCCACTTTTTGACGCCATAGGCAAAGCATGTTCGCAACTAGAAATCATAATGAGCAATTTGAAATTCCAACCCGAGGACACCATGGTTAATGTTGCGGTATTCACGGACGGGGAGGAAAACAGCAGTAAAATTTTCACTCAGGGCGAGGTTAAGCGACTCGTCACGCGTTTAAAAACCCAGGGTTGGTCGTTCAACTACTACGGCACCGACACATCCGTGGAGGAGATGAAGGAGCGTTTGGCATTTGATGGTGGGATGGTGATGGAAAAGAGCAATAGCGGATTCCGCACTGGCATGGCGCAATTCTCTATGTCGAGCAGCAAAATGAAAACAGATTGGCTCAAAGACTGGATGAAAGAGGATTTTACCGAGTGATGATTCCACCCAAACCCCTACCCAACTCTTCTTGCGGGTTAGCGTATCTTAAACAAAAGAAGCCTTCAATTCTTATTGAAGGCTTCTTGGTCATTAATGAGCTGGGAATTCGTTAGTTTAATTCTTCGAATTCAGAATCAGGCTGGGATTCAGTTAAATCTTGCGGGTCATTTATGAATGAGATATTTACATCGCGTACTTTGGCTGCCTTTTCCTTTTTTTTGATTTCCTTCACTAATTGGTCAACAGCTTTAGTAAAAAGCTCATGATGGATCTCTACCTGTTCCATTATGCAATCCGACCACGTTTGATGCAACTCAATAGTTAACCTTGTATCCTTTTTCGACATATCGAAAGGATGACTCATCCGTAAATAATCTGCTAATGCACAAGTAGCGATAAATCTGTAGCGTCTGAAATTCTCTGAAAATTTAGAACTCGCATCGTATACATTTGAATTATCTGATCGTTCGACGGCATTTTCCTTTTTTTCGATTTCCCTCGCTAATTGGGCGACGGGTTCACTAATGCGCTCTGGAAGGATCTCTAAAACAGCCATCATGAATTCGGTGAATAGTCTTTGAAAAGCGAAAACGCTGCGTATCTCCGCTTTTGACAGCGACAAATACTTCTTCGGCAAATAGCTACTTAGTGATACTATAGTAATGAATTCATAAGTCTTGCAGTTCTCTGCCCCTAGGGCGTCTTCTGAGTTTTGTAAATTTTTCATATGGTTTTTTTTATTAAATTTTGTTGTTAAATTTCTTGATTATTTCTTTCCAAGGATAGAACAGCTTCTTTCCGATGCGTTTATATGGTAAGAGGCCAGATACCCGCCAATTGTACAATGTTGTGCGGCTCACCTTCAGTCGTCTGCGTAATTCTGCATCGCTAATTAGTTCTAAGCCTTCATTTTCCTTGGCTTCTTCAATTTTCTTTACGGCGGACTTGATAACATCGATCAAGTTCACGCTAGCTTCAAATTCATTATTCATACTGGTTGGTTTGTTTTTTTAGTTGTTGATTTAGATTGTACTCTAGCAATTGATACACGACAATTCCGGCAATGATTGTCAGAATAAAAAATTCCCAAGGAAATCTATTCTTCCCAACATCAGGGAAGGCCGATTGAGTTGTTTGAACACCGTTCAGTGCCGAAAAATATCCAGGTGGATACCGCGATTCGAAATAGGATAATTTATCTTTCATAAGTTTAATTTTATAATTACAGTGTTATTAGGAAGGGCTGTGTAGTAGACCTCAAAATGAATTACTACAAATACTGTCGTTTGATCTTCCGAAAAGGTGTCGTAGGTTTTACCACCCTGTCTAAAATCGAAACCCTTAGACACGAGCTTTCCCATCGATGTCGAAAACGACTCATTCCAATCATGGTTCAATGTGATGTTCTCGAGGATTTGAAAATTCTTCAATCCCACTATACCAATCTGCCTAAGAATTCGTTGCTTTTCACGATTATACTTTCTTTTGTAAAATAAAGCACATCTCTTGCATCTCACCCGGTTACCATGGCAGAGGAATGGGTCAAGCTCAAGCAAGCAGTCAGGGCATTTCTGATACGACTTCATGGGTTGCAAGTAATATCAAAAAAAGACCGAAGTACAGAGAGTACTTCGGTCACTCAGGCCCTATAAACACTGATAGGGCGATATTATTTTTTTAAATTAAATTACTTTTTTGTCGAGGGATTCCCCAACAATGCTTTTTTGAGGTATCGAATTAGCATCACCTCATCTGTGAGTTTGACATTAATTGGATCCAAAAACTCCGTAATGCCCTGATTCGCCCATATTTGAAATTTCTTGCTTTTGATTGATACATTTTCCTTCAATCGAAAAGACGGTGAACTAAAAAATTGCATGTTAGTTTCAAGTTGCTCAATCATGAGTTGCCAAAATTGAACCCAACTATTTTTCCATTCAATATTGATGTCCAGATCAGCCGTGCTGGATATATCGATATCCGGCTTTACAATTTTCAGTTTCGACTCGCCGGCACAATGCAATAAAAAAAGTCTTTTGAACCTGTCATTCTCAACATCACGAAGTGATGATATTGCTATTGCACGTAGATTATTGAGAGATTTAATTGATGAGAGACTTGAGTCTGGATTGTCTTCGAATTTCTTGCTATACCATCCTAAAAGAGAAGCCATGAATTCTTGAATATCTTCAATTAAACGATCATTATTCCGACCACCTGGTTTAGCAATAAATCCAAGAGCATCGTTTTGATTTATGTATTGGAGATTCGCATCAACATAATTTGAAAATACAAAGTCCTTCACTGACACTTTGCTATTAGGGATAATGATATAAGGTAGGTTTCTGGAAATTTTCTTCAAACGATACAACCAATGATCTGGCTCAAGCTCAGATGAATCGAGCTTCGCTGTGTCATAAATTAATTGGGCGTTCAAATTATCAATTGAACTAAAATGAATCCTCTTGTTTACTGAACCTTTAGGCCTTGGCATATTGCAATTTCCGGAAATTGCCGGAAATTGTAACAATTTACAACCAATTCTTATGCTGATATTTAGGTGAATAAATAATTTCCTCAGAAACACCCTGAATCAAACACAAAGATTATCCCTGTCTACAACTCAAATGAATTAATTATAACTTTTGTAAAATATTACATAATTTCGTTAGCATAAATCATATCAAGATGACAAATAACATTAAAACAACATTTTCATTGATCATTTTTATTTTCGCACTAAACTCAATAGCTGCCCAGACGAAAAGTGTTTTAAAAGCTCAAAAAGCATTTTTAGAAAAAAATTGGCCCAAATTCAGTGAATATTTAACGAAAGAAAAAGAATCCGATTCGATTTCCTTAGGCAGTTATTACCTAAATTATCTAAATAATTCAAACGAAGGACCCAAACCCAATCCGAAAAACCAACTTCTTTATTGCCAACTATTTTTTAACAAATTCCAATCACAAGAATTAGAAGTTATCAAAGGATATTGTGATAATTTGAAAATATGCGTTGACAATAAAAATAATCTCATTGACTCTAGCATCAAAAACTACAGCAATTGGATCATCCAGAGAAAAGACACCGGAGAAGCTGTGGTTTTTTTGAAAAATTACTCTTCCCATGGGCAGCAATTACAAGTGCGTAATGTATTGTATACTGAATTTTACAATGATCTGTTAGCAAAGCAAAATATTATTAAAGCAAAATATTATTTGGAGAAATTCCCCGAATCACAATTTTATTCTGTTGTATATTCTATGTATGACAGTTTGGTTTTCCAATCGGCTAATTCAATCTACACAAACATCGCATTTAAAGAATATTTAAACAGAATTCCAGGCGGTAAATACAAAGACTCTGCGCAGAAAATTATCGATAGGTTAGATTGGGAATTAATCGAATCATCAATTAATATTGCTGATTTCATAAAATACCGCAGTGAGCATGCCAACTCCAAGTTTATAAAAAATTCCACCATAAAAGAGATGGAACTCAGTTGGAATTATGTTAAAAATCAAAATTCCATAGAAAAAATTCAGGAATTCATGGTAAAATATCCAAATTCAAAGTATCAAATAGATGCGAGCAAAATAGAAGCTCAATTAGCATTCAATCTCGTAAAAAATTCTAATTCCATAGAAAATTTACAAGAATTCAGAATTAAATACAATGATATAAGATATAATGATTCTTCGCTCCGCATAGAAGAAGAATTGAGTTATTTAAACGCTAAGGAATTAAATACCATCGACCTCTTTGAAAATTATATTATTTCCTATCCAAACAGCCGCTTTAACAAATCCGCTGATTCAATGATTTTCTCTTACTATACTTCACTAATAAGCGGCAACTACAACCCAGCAGATCTATCAGAAATAAATAGAAAAATAAATCACACCAAAACATCAAAATATATTGGCAGATTAATTAGAAAATTAAAAATAACTGATAGCTTAATTCTTTTAAACAATAAAATCGTAAATGGGTCTAATTTCATCACCCCGAAAAATGTAACAATAACACCCAATAGCATTACGATAAAATCCTCAAAACCAATTATTTTTAAAGATAAACCGGGTGAGGAGTCATCGGGCACCTATTATGAATATTTAACGTATGTTCCCCTGCTGGAATCTCACGAAATACTCAAACACTCTTACGAAAATCCATTTTTAATCAATGAAAAAACATTTAAAATAACCGAATTACGGGGAAGAATTCATGAATTTTTCCGGATAGATACTACGATTTACTTTATAGATAAAAATGAATGTGATATAGGAAGTTGCGAAGGATTTCAGATTTATATAAAAAATAAAAATGACATAAAGCGTGTATTTTCATTTATTCCGGATTCTTTGGATGGAGAAGTTTTTATTGATAGCTTATACTATCACAACAATAAGATATACTGCAGTACTAGTAGGAACGAATATCAATTCGATTTAAAAATCAAATTAGGAACCACAGAATTCTCAATAATTAATGGGAAATGGGAAAAAACTAATTTAATAGTTCCACCAGTGGAAACAAACAAACAAATCGACAAAAGCATAATTAACCAGTTGATTGAAGCTCGACAGCCATTTTTCACTTCGGGATTATCAAACGATAAGAAAGAATACAAATTATTACTGTCAAACAGCAACGCCGAAGAATCAGATGAAACAGAAAATACTAAGGGTCCTAATTATAAATTCATGTATTCATTCGACGACAGAGGGGAACTTTCACCGTTGTCAATTACAAAAAACTTAGCTCTCTACCCTATCCTCTTTGTTGATGACAAAATAAGTGATTTTAATTTCAAAGGGCGATTTGATTTGATTTGCACTTCGTCACCTAGGGTTGGAACAGATTATGCAAATTTCAAAACATATAACAGGAATTTGCTGATTTTCATCAAATTTGATAGTACAGTATTATATAATGAAATTCAAAACTTGCCAGTTGAATTCAATGATGATGCTATCGAATTACAAACTCTGTTTTATTCCATGTACAACAAACAGCACCCATCATCTCTAAGTCCTTATCAATTTTGTAATTTCATTGCTAAAAAATATACTTTCATAGATGAATTTAAAAAGAAAAAAATCATTGAGTCTTGGTCCAAAATTTTCGTTCAGGAGCTAATAAAAAGACAAAATACAATCAACAAAAAGTTAGAAGGCACATTAAATTTGTCATTATTTGTCCATGTTAATGAGTATGACATGAATACAAAAAGTTTCAAAATTGAAACTGTGAATCAACGAAGTGATTACTATAATTACAAATCAGCCGCACCAGACTTCAATCTCCTAAGAACGCCGAACTTTTCATTGCATCACAACAACTATTTAAATCAAATAGAATTTTTCAGTATTTCCGTCAATGACAATTCTCATTTCAATAATTACATTTCAAACAATTCTTACAGAGAGACAATACTCATTAATATTGATGAAGAAAAAGCATCAAATATTTCAAACCTATTAAATGGTGATAGAAATTTATATTTGAGTATTAAAACAAAATTACGAGAGAGGGATTATTCAAAAAACTGTACCCCATGTCCAAATATCGATTGCGAGCTCTATGAATTGAAAAATTGCAAAATACAGTTTGATGCTATCGGGTTCGAGTTTTCTGGGAATCCAAATTTTACAAATTCAATAAATGTTCGGCCATAATAATATTGTTTGTGTCATTTTACTCTTTTTTATCAATCCAAATATTTGTAAAACACAAGTAAATTGTAACGATTATCTGAATAATAACAAAATTCGTGTTTACAAATTAATAAATCATGCAACCAAAATTGATACATTTTGGGTTACCCACAAGGAATATCTTTCCATAATATTGCCTGAATACATCGCAGAATCAGAAATAGATGTAGCGAATGAAATTCAAGTATTTAAACTGCTCAACGTAATTGGTTATAATTCTGTGAACGAAATTTCAATTGGTCCATTTCAAATGCAACCCAAATTCATCCATTCTGTTTTAAGCAGAGCAGCACTGAAAAATCCTCTCTTGTCCGTAGACTACATCAATAACAATATAGACATGTATAGTTCCTTAAATTTCCAATTAACCATACTAAAAGTCTTTATTTTGGATAATACACAATACATGAAAAATGATAATTCAAACGTACGTATCATCAAATTGGCAGCATTATATAACGGCATAATCAAAAACTATGGAGATGACATCTTCCCAAAATCCAATTTCGCGAAATTGGATTGTTTAAAACTATCCTATCCATATGTGTCTGTCTTTTTGATGAATTTCTATAAACTATAATTAAATATTGTATAGTACAATTTAAATCAGGGGATTATTGTAAACTTACCCGTAACATAAACAGACCCGGCATTATCCAATACTTGGATGTTATAACAATTGGATGCGCTCAAAGTACTAGGCAAAACTAGATCTCGACTATTATTTGAAAACACCAACCAATTACCGAAACTGCTCAATTGATTATCACCATCATATAATCGAATTGTAGACGCTTGACCGAATTTGAATGTAG
>Ga0304730_1001080_pt1 | contig 21542 bp, 28 predicted proteins | sample M_130628_MF_Meta_FD_190474 | JGI IMG/M metagenome (GOLD analysis project Ga0304730, IMG submission 190474) | Freshwater microbial communities from Lake Montjoie, Canada to study carbon cycling - M_130628_MF_MetaG (v2) (version 2) | ecosystem: Environmental > Aquatic > Freshwater > Lake | place...
CTGAAAAGTTGGAAGCCAAGTCGCAGTTGATTGAGAAGACCGCGTTTGCCGTCTTACCGATTCTGTTTACCTGCGTTGTCTACCTGATGAGCGCGTTGGACAAGATCACGCACGATGTGACGGTTCTCAACGCCAAGATTAGCCTTGTGGTCACCAGCGACAACAAACAAGCCGCCAACAGCGGCGCAGAATTGGCACGGGAGAAGTTGCGCCAAGATCTAGAAAAGCAAATTGGTGAGAACCGGGAACTGATCCACCTGAACCGAGAGCGGATTGTCATTCTTGAGCAGAAGGTGAAGTGATGGATGCGTTTGAACTTATCCTAAAGGCGTCGCCAGCGATTCTTGCGCTGATCACGTTGATTGTTGTCCTAGCCAAGCTCGACCTGCGCGTCGCGGTGCTTGAGGAAAAGGTTAAGACGCTGTTCGACCTTATCAATAAGAGGCCGCACAATGGCTGACTTCAACGCTGCTTTTGAAAAGATGATCACCGATGAAGGTGGTTACGTCCTACACACTATCCCCGGCGACACGGGTGGAATGACATATGCAGGTATCGCACGAAACAAAAACCCAAACTGGCCCGGTTGGAACCTTATTGACCATGAAGCCACCAGCAATCCGCTACTTAGCGGGATGGTGCGTAACTTTTATAAAGTTGAGTTTTGGGATCGTATCAGAGGGGATGAAATTACGAACCAAGTTGTTGCAGAATCGGTTTTCAACTTCGGTGTAAACACCGGCTTGTCAGTTGCGGTCAAGCTGGCGCAGTTGATCGTGGGTGCTACACCAGACGGCGCGGTTGGAGACAAGACCGTAGAGAAATTCAGCAATGTTGAACCAGAAGCGTTCAAGAAAGCCTACGCGCTTGCAAAGATTACCCGATACACAGACATCTGCAACAAGAACCGCACGCAGTCTAAGTTCCTGTTGGGCTGGTTAAATCGCACTCTGAAAGGGCTAAAGTGATGGATCTGATTGGTATTGGGTCAATTATTGAAGGAGTTGGGAAAGTTGCAGGTGATCTCATTACGACCGACAAGGAGAGACTTGAGATGGCGCTCGAAGAGCGCAAACTCTCTTTGGAGGAAAAGAAGATTGATCAAGCCACCGATCTCGCCCAGGTGGATATCAATAAAATTGAAGCTGCAAGCACTAGCGTATTTGTCAGCGGTTGGCGTCCTGCTGTTGGTTGGGTTGGGGTTGCTGGCCTAGCCTACCAGTTCCTTGGCTATCCCCTGATGCAATGGTGTTGGGCGTTTGGTCAGGGCGTAGACCTGATCCCGAAGGGTCTGGCCGCACCGCCAGACCTTCAGGTTGAGCAGTTGATGACTTTACTCGCCGGTCTTCTCGGCTTCGGCGGGATGCGAAGCTTTGAGAAATCCAAGGGTGTCGCGGCGAAGTAGGTCGCGGTAGGCGTTAATCGCCGCTTTTAAGTCGGCGTTTAGCGCCTCAACCTCCGCATTAAGCAGGTTCATCCTCTCGGTTGCTTCCTTGGCAAACTGCACAAGGTTCTGGTACTGCCACGTTTCAAAATTAGCCATGCGATTCCTCAAGCAGTTGGATGCTGTTCTGTAGAAAATTTTCTTTTGGTAAATTTCTCAGGAAATAAACTGGGTCAGGTTCGTTCTTGAACTGATGCGGGCGGTTTGGTTTATAGATTGCCGTATAGGCCCACATATCTCCTCGGTTGGTGGTGACCATTCTGCGGTCAACTTTGCCCTGTTCAAAAAGATGTCTCAACCTACTGTTAAGAGACGCTCGTGTAATCTGCGGGAACGTCATCTCTGGCGTCGTCTTCTCGCCGTTTTGAATCAGAAATTGAACAATCTCATCGGTCATCTGATCACCTTCTCAATCAGGTTGCGGGTTAACCGTTTCTCGCCCAACAACCAGGATTGAATCCGGCCCATGTCCCAAGTTATCTGCCGGAACTGATTGGGTTTCTGGTAGCCTGTTGAGATCTGGCGCTTGTCCCAGTCTTTTACGATCTTGCCGTTGATAATCATTTTTTATCTTTAAGTTTCTGCTCATATAACGCTTGGTAGTAACGATCAAGCTCGTCAAATTCAAGCGGATTTCCGTACAATTTGCGAGGATCAATGGGTGGCGCAAGATACCAATCCCACCATTCTTTAGTTGGTTTTTTATCCATTAAAATAAAGCCTCCGGTACGTTGGACAAGTCCAGCTTTGGTTTACGCTGGCGTTTGATTTTTTGGACGATGTGCGGGTATGGCGGCATATGCCAGACCCACCGGACGACGCGGCCTTCATCGTCAAGGATGCCGTATCTCATAGCCAACTTCCTTTCAACACATACGCTTTTTGCCCCCGCACCCGCACATCAATCTGTCGCACTTTGAGTTTTAGTTTCTTAGAGTAGTACCGCGCTCGGCCCAGCGACGGTGTGCGGACATAGTTTCTGCTGCCATTTTTTATGGCAATCCAGCGGCACATGACGTAGTACATTTTTTTGGGCCAGCAGTGTTTCATGCGATCTTGTCCTTAAACCCACTTGTGTGTAGACGCTTAAAACAAGCCTCGCATTTCCATCTAAACCCTTTGCCGCTTGATAAAGGAACCTTGTGGCTTGCAGGGTTTACTCGGCATTGCTGGCAGTTGACGCCTTGGTAGGGGCAGTCACGTCCTTGATTGCAGTTGTTATTGCAACACTTCACTTCCACGATCCACCCCTTGCCGCCATTTGACCAGCCAAAAACGCCGCTTTGTACGCACCATCATTGGTGTTAGCGCGCAGCAACTGTTCTTTGAGATGGGTAATCTCAACCTGCGATTGTTTGGTTGATTCATCCCACGCCGCCTCCCAGGCATCCCACATAGGTGCTTCTCTTGGGTCATAACTTCCAGCCGGTGCGGTCTTGTGGATTACAGACCACCACTTGCGCCATGCTTCTGCTTTGCTCATAGCCGTGCCTTTATCAAGATTTTGAGTTCTGCGCTGCTGAACGCCCGTTCTTTGCCTTGGAAGATAATTTTCTCAGTCCAAGGTCTAGTCCACAAGCATTGAAGTTCTGGGACCGCACGGGAGTTAAGCAACTCCTCAGTTGAATACACGAACCCACCCAATCCCATCCATTGATGCGGTTCAATAAAATGTGGCACAACAATTTGCTCGCTGTTGGGCAACCTAAATACGGGTTCTAGCGCGTAGTCAGAAAAACGCTGAAGCATTTCAGCAAGGCTAAAATTTACTTTGAACTCTGGTTTTTGTTTCTTAGTCACGTGTTCTCTCCAATTTTGGTTTTGGCATCGTCAAATCCGTACCCCACAATGACCCGATGCCCGCAGCCCTGTAGGTATTCAATCCAATCCTTCTGTTCTGGTCTTAACACACCTCCTTTCTGACGTTTCATCTCAATCCACAAACCCCACGACGGCACAAACAGGTCAGGAACCCCGGCGCTAACGCCTTCGGTCTTGAGCCTTGCCGCCACGCTGATGCTTCGTTTCTCCCCGTTTGGGATAGCAAAGATGCGAACGTCTGGGTACGTCTGGCGAAACCAACGCACTAGGTCACGTTGCTCTTCATGCTCTGTTGGCATTACCATTTTCTGCTCACCACCCTAAAGAATTTTCCATCGCGCTTGTACTCGATGGATACTGGGGGAAACCCTTGGTTCATTTGCGCCACAACATAATCAACCGCGTTTGACTCGGCCACTTCGTTAATCTGGTTCAGCACCGATTGGGCCTTGTTGGCGATGTAGTACAACGTACCCAACGCCTTTTCACCGGCAAAACCAGAATGCAGTATTGGCAAGTATTCGGTGATGGGCGTGTCACTCAAACCGCCGTAGTAGGTAATTGACACCATTAGCTTGCCGCTGGCCTGACTAACGTGCCGCCGCCAAGACCAGTCGGTGACCACCATCTCGGTCCCGCTGTCACCCATAATGTCGTCATACTGTAGCTTTAGTTTCTTAGGCTCAACGACGGGGAAATTCGTTCCGCAGGCGGGGCATACGCGCACCGCCAACGCACAGATTTCGTTGCAGTTGTCGCATACCTTGACCGGGGCCACACCGTCCCCTGTACCGCCTTTTTTGGGCGGCTGGACGTTAGTAATTGGCCCATGCGTTGCAACCACTTTGGCGAAGTCCAGCACCATGCAATGATCGGTGTGGCTCTTGGGCCGCATTCCTCGACCGGCCATCTGGATGTACAAGCCAGGTGACATCGTTGGTCGAAGCATTGCGATTAGGTCAATGTCTGGGTAATCAAACCCCGTGGTCAGCACGTTGGCGTTAGTTAACGCCCTAATCTTTCCGCTTTTGAACTCCTCAATAATCTTCTCGCGCTCTTTCTTGGGTGTGTCGCCAGTCACACACTTGGATGGCACACCCCAATAGTTCAGGATCTCGCAGACATTCTCGGCGTGGGATACGCCGGTACAAAAGAACAACCAATGCTGCCGATCTTCGGCCAGCGCAATTACTTCGGACACCACTCGCACGTTCTGGTCTTTAGTGTTGACCGCCTTCTGTAACTCGCCTTCAACAAACTCTCCACCGCGCTTGGCAACGCCATCGGTATCAAGTTTTGTTGTGGTTACCTTGGAGCGCAGCGGGGCCAGATGCTTCTTGAAGATTAACTCTTCAATCGTTACTGGCTCAATCAGGGCGTTGAAGATTGCCGGTTCGTCAGTAATCATGCCGTGGCCTAGCCGGTACGGAGTAGCGGTCAAGCCAATGACACGAAGGTTAGGGTTGATGCGTTGAAGCTGGCGCAGCAGATCGCGGTAGCCGCCTGTGTCCTTGTGATTGACCAGATGGCACTCGTCAATGATCACTAGATCAACGTGGTCAATCTGCGCTGCCTTGTTCCGCACCGACTGTATTCCGGCAAACGTAATAGGCTGGTGCAACTCACGCCGCCCTATGCCCGCGCTGTAGATACCAAGCGGTGCGTCCGGCCAATGTGTGTACATTTTCTCGGCGTTCTGTTCAATTAGTTCCTTCACGTGGGTCAGCATTAACACCCGCGTCTCAGGCCATTTGGTCAGCGCATCTTGGCAAAGAGCCGCAACGATGTGGCTCTTGCCTGATCCTGTTGGCAATACCAAACAGGGGTTGCCCGCATAGCCAGCAAGAAACCAGTTGTACAGGTCATCTATGGCGCGTTGCTGGTAGTCACGCAGGATCATAAACATCCCCATTGCGCGGCCATTGCGTCGGCAATACCTTGATAAGTCTTAGAGCGTAACTTCCAACGGTCTGGACCTGGCGACAAGTAATGCAACCGCTGCCGTTCGTTGTCGGGCAGCAGTAACATTTCCGCTTTGACGTTGTTGGTCGCCGTCAGCAGAGGCAGATTCTTCAACCACAGACAAGTTCCTTTTTGTTCCGTATGGCCAAACATCCACGGTTGGACAACTTGGTCTTGCTTGCGGTTACCGATGCGCTCTTTTGCGTACTTGTGCATGATCGGGTTTTCAACGGCAATCCGGTTTACTGGCGCGTCCAGCAGCAGATTAAAAAACGCGGCGGCGTCATTTAACAGCGCCCATCTTGCGGGGTCTTTGTGCAGCCAACTAACGCCGCTATTGGTCATATATGTGCAGGGCGGGTGGGCAATAATCAGATCCCACCCATCGTTCAATATGTCCGCAACGTCGCCCTGATAGTGCGGCCCCGCCACGTCTGTCGGCAGCAAATCGCAAGACATGGCATTGTGTCCTGCTTTGATGAAAGCGTCCCTTACTGTGCCGCTGTATTCGCAAGCAATAAGGACTTTCATCCCACCACTCTTGCATCAAACATCTTCCGAAACTCAATCATGCCTTCGTCAGACTCAGCACAAGCGGCAGCGTTAGCAACCAACTCCTTAGACCCATACACGCCATCACCTGGCTCGCCGTTCACAACATCCTTGCCTTTGATGACGTAGATTGCCTGCCACTGGTCGCCGGCTTCCTTGAACTGCCACGGGACCATATTGGGGTGCAGAACATGGCTACCACAACCCTCGTGCTGCCACTCAACGGGAATCTCGTTTCCGGCGTGGCGTTCGCAGATCCACTTGGAATCCTCAGTCGCCGTACTGTGGGCGCAGGTGCGGCAGTTGACTTCTTTGGTCAGGCGGTCGCCGTGGCAGAATTCATGCGCTGGACACCACTTACATTGATACCAGCTAGGGTCTGCGCTTAGAGGCTCTGGCATCCGGTCTGATAGCGCGATACGTTTGCCACGAGCTATTGCGTTTTCGGCGACGCCTTTGTCGTACTCCACTCTTTCGGTGTATAGCCTGTCGTCATCTTTGCAGACAGCAACATACAACGCGCGGTCAATATTAGTGCCATGCATATACAACTGCATTTGCACAAAGTGATCAAACTTGGCGCGTTCCACACCCTTGTCTTCGACTTGTTCAAACGATTTTTTATTGTGGGTTTTGTACTCACAAACGTGTTTTTTCTGTGGCGCTCCCGGCACTCCAGATAAGGCGATGTCATCTATGCTCCCGCTGATGTGACAACCAAAGTCCACCCGTTCTTGCGCTACCCCTGGCTTGAATTGAATGCCAATGGCTTGCAGATCATCTTTGATCGTGGCTTCTTCATTCTGGCCGCGACGAAACATACGCAACACGCGGCCTTCAAACTTACTTGCTACGGCCCATCTAAACGACAGCCATAACCAGCGCTCGCAAGCGTGACCAAGCTGGCTTGCACCAAGATGGGCGCGTGGCCTTTCTGGTTTGCTGGCGTGGTGCTGGTCAATTAACTCGGGGATGCTATACTGAGCGTCAGGTATCTTCACGTGCTCTCTCCTTGGTATCGATTTGCCCCGGCATTCCACCGGGGCATTTTTTTGTTTATTACTTCTTAGCCCACGGTGGCGCAGCCTTAACACCCGCAGCCGGAGCTGTTGGCGTAGCCTTCGGTGCAGGTGCAGCGCCGCCTGACAACGACTTGAACCCACGCACCTCGTTGCTGTTGCCGTACTGCTCCGAGATCCGAATATCCAACTTGATCGACAGGTTGCCGCCGATCATCTGGTCCGTATCCTTAAGAGATGTCAAGCCAATCGCCCGCATGATCTCGCCGAGCTGTTGCCGCCCAATCTCCTCGGCCTTTGGGTTGGGGTTGCGTACATTCAAGTTGCCAAACACCACGCGCCCCTGATGCGTTGGGCCTTGGATGTCGTATCGGATCTTGATGTACTTGCCGTTGCCCATTTTGGTTGTAACGATCTCAGCGTTAGAAATTGTTGCGGTGTACCAACCTTGTGGTAACGGTTCAAAGTTGCGCTCCGACTGGGGCAGCGAGGCAACGTCAAAGGTTTCGTCTAAAAGCATTTTTTTACTTCCTGGTGATGGTGAACGATGGGCGACCGGGCTTGGCAGTAATCGCTGCCGCAAACGGTTTGGTGATTGACTCGTCTGTTGCTTTCCAGACGGTCATGTTGATTTCTGGCTTCCACCGGAAAACGGTGGACAAATGCTCTTCACTACCCGTCTCATGGGCGATGACCAGCAACTTGTCAGCATTGACCGTGCGATTAACACGGCCTTCGATTTTGATGGCAAATGGTGACCCAACTTGCACCACGTTCTCGGTCCCCTCAAACGTCTCTGGGAACTGAACAATTTTGGCGATCGTATCTTCAATCTCTCGGCGGCATTCGACCGCAATTTTCTCAGCCTCCTTGTAATTGATCCATTTTTCGGCAAGTTCGTCCAAAGTAATATCATCAAAGATCCTCATTCCACACCTCCAATTTTTTTGATAATTTCCCCAAGATCGGCGTCTTCCCACACTTCCAGCTTGCCGCTGCGGTCCTTGGCAAGCCACAACCCATCGCCATCGGTCATCAAAGCGCGGCGGGTCATCCCTTCGGCATCCTTCTCCACCCGCAAAGCCAGCACTTCGTCAAAGAAGTAGGGCAGCGACTGGCCGGTTTTGTTACCCGGCATTGAGGGCGCATACAGAACTCGACCCATCTCGTCCTGAGTCTTTTCCAATTTTGCCGACATATAAACGTGCTTACCGGGCAGGTCGCGGAAACCTCGGATGATGTCGGCCATCTGTTCCTGCATCGCACCGTAGGCGGCGCGTGGATCTTTGTTGATCTTCTTCTCCGCGTTCAGCACTACCTCGGCTATTTCCGAGATGCTGTCCAGCGCCACCGACTCAAACTCTGCCGCTTCGGTGCTGCTAGTCAGCCACTTGTAAGCCTCCCTAAGATCATCCATGCTCGTGATCTCAATGAACGGCAAATTAGTATCTGCAATCGATAGCAAACCGCCTTCGGCACTCAAAATTACCGGCGTTGGTAAGGTTGGGATGAGGCTGGTCTTGCCCGCACCGGCCTGACCGTAAACCAGAAGCTTGACCGCTTGCGCGGTGGCTTCCTTTGTCCTCTTCAATAAAATTGCCATCAGATGCCTCCACTTAACGCAAGAAACAAACAGATGGCAGCAGATGCGCCGACCGCAATCGACGCCAAGATAATGACCCAAGGCGGGTCTTCTTTCTCTTCAAACTTCATGGTTACTCCTTGGTTGGAACCGCACATTCGGGCCATCCGGTTGTGCAGTTGTTGCTAGATTAACGGTTTCCACGTAGAGTGTCAACACAAAGTTTCAACCGAGGTGGAAAAAAAGTGACAACGAACGAGGCGATACAATTTTTTGGGAGCTTGAAGAAGCTTGCCGATGCGCTTGGGGTCTGGCCCCAGGTGATCTATCGGTGGGGTGAACGCCCACCGATGGCGCGACAGTACGAGATCGAAGTTAAGACCGAGGGCAAGTTACGTGCAGACCATGAACAAGATTGAACCAAGCGCAACCAATCGAGTAGAGAACAAGATTGAAGCCGCCCTGACCTACGCCTCATGGGGCTGGCGAGTGTTACCAGTAGTGCCAAACGGCAAAGTTCCAGCTACCGCCCACGGGGTCAACGATGCAACGACAGACCCGACGCAGATCCAGCGTTGGTGGGGGCAGAACCCTAACTTGAACGTAGGGATTGCTTGCGGTAGCGCCAGCGGGATCGTGGTGTTTGACATTGACCCACGCAACGGTGGCGACGCTAGTTGGGCTGAGTGGTTAGACCAGCACGGCCAGATCCCAGACGGGGTAATGGCGATGACCGCAGGTGGCGGGCAGCACTACGTTGCCAAGCACGTTGATGGCATCCGATCTTGCAAGCTGGCCGATGGTATAGACCTGCTGGCCGATGGACGGTATTTCATCGTCTACCCGTCCACAATCGAACACCGGGCCTATGAGTGGGAGGCATCCAGCGATCCGTTGGACGGCATAGCACCAACCGAAATACCAACCCATTGGTTGCCGCTCCTTGGGCAGCGCAAGGTGGCGCCCACAACCAACGGCGATCTGATTCAGGGTAACCGCAACGACGGCCTAACCAGTCTGGCCGGGGCAATGCGCTCGTTTGGGATGACGGAAGCGGAGATCCTGGCCGCGATAAGTGTTGCAAACGAGACACGCTGCGAGATCCCATTACCATCGAGCGAGATCAAGCAGATCGCACGCTCCGTGTCACGCTACGAGCCTGACGCAGATGTGGCCGCTAGTAGCGCAATCGGCTCAGAGGCCGCAGACGCGCTTTTATCTGAGCCGCCCACATCTGACTACTTCCTAACCCGCGCAACGAGCTTCTTGGGCCAACCAAGCCCTGTGCCGTGGATTGTGAAGGGATGGCTTCCTGCATACGCCACAACGATGATGTATGGCGAGAGCGGCGTTGGCAAAACATTTGTCGCCTTGGACATGGCTTGTTGCATAGCCAGCGGCATTGACTGGCACGGCATCAGAACCAAGCCGGGGATCGTGGTGTATCTGGCCGGTGAGGGTAATTACGGGATGCGACAGCGTATTGCAAGCTGGTGCAAGCGTAACAACGTGACGAGCTTGGACAACTTGCTAATCAGCAACAAGGCCATCGACATGGATGGCCCCGGTGCTGCCACGCAGGTGATTGCGGCGGTCCGGGCGTTGACTTCCGAGCCAGTTGCGCTAGTCAACATTGATACGTTGAACAATCATATGAGCGGCGATGAGAACTCGGCCAAAGACTCACGCGCCATGATCAATGCTTGTAACGTGGTCTCAATGGCTCTCAGCGCCACGACCATGCTGATACACCACCTTGGGCACAGTAACGAAGCAAAACAGCGTGCGCGGGGTTCTAGCGCGTGGCGCGGGGCATTAGACGCGAGCATTCTGGTTCATGGCAAGACGCATGAGATCGTCGTGTCTTGCACCAAGCAGAAAGACGCGCCAGAACCAGCGGATCTGTTTGGATGTCTAAGCCCGGTTGATCTGGGTTGGCAGGATGAGGATGGGATGCCGCTACCCGGGGCGGTGTTTGAGATGTTCGCAGAGGGTGATCTTCGGATGCCACAACCAAAGGAAGACAAGCTGGCAGAGCACAAAACCAATTTGGAACGCGCTTGGTTCGTTGGCGGTGCGGAAGTTGTGGATGAGATGCCCTACGTCAGTCGAGAGGCGTTTAAGACGTTTCTGCTTGAGCAAGGCATCAAAGCCAACTCGGTTGACCAGCATCTGAAGTCTTCAGCCAGACCAGGAATGATCATCAGGGATCTAACCGATGCTGAAATTATAGGCAAGCACGACAAGGGATGGGTGGTGAAGGATCAAGGGTTGGCGGCGAAACTGATGAGTAAGGTGAAGCAATGAGCGATCCATTTAAGATTGACGGTCCAACCGTCATATCGTTTTCAGGCGGCAGAACCTCTGCTTACATGCTGTGGCGCACTCTTAAGTCCAATAACGGGTTGCCAACAGAAGCCAAGGTTTGCTTTCAAAACACTGGCAAGGAGCGCGAGGAAACGCTGAAATTCGTTAACGAATGTGGCAAACGATGGAACGTTGATATTGACTGGCTTGAGTTCAGGGACGCAGAGATTAAGTTTGAGAAGGTGACGTTTGAGACGGCCAGCAGGAACGGCGAACCATTTGAGGCGATCATCCGTAAGCGCCAGTTCTTGCCCAATCCAATTGCTAGGTTCTGCACCGTTGAACTTAAAATCAAGACCGCTGAACGATATTTGAAGTCTTTGGGTTGGACTGATTACGAAAACTGGATTGGAATTAGGGCAGATGAACCTAGAAGGTTAGCCAAAACCAAGATCCAAGACCAAAGTAAGGGCACTACAAAATACGCTCCTTGTGGGATTGCGGGTATCACTAAGCACGACGTGGCTAAGTTCTGGCGTGAACAATCGTTTGATCTTGAGTTGGTCAACGACAACGGCACAACCCCTTGGGGAAACTGTGACCTATGTTTTTTGAAAGGAACAAGTAAAGTCATGAGTCTGATCTCTAGGGAGCCAGGTCGAGCAACGTGGTGGGCAAAAATGGAAAAAATACCAATGGTTGGCAAGCCGCTAGGCGGCGCTTTCAGATCTGACCGTCCGTCATACCAGTCAATGATGGATGCGGCTAAGAGTCAAATGGATATGTTTGACGAACCAGAAGAGGACATTTCTTGCTTCTGTGGAGACTAAAGTAGTTATAAATTATAGTCCGTAACAACCGTAACACGCCGTAACATGCCGTAACATTGTTACGGCGGCAAAGGCGAGTTTACCGTAACGTAACGTAACACACCCTTTAGGGTGTTACGGTGTTACGGTACGATGCGGAGCGTTACGTTACGCAAAGGTTTCACCTTGAGGGGAAAATTGAAAGATGACCGATCCAGCAGAAAAAATTGAAAAATGGGCGATTGAAAAACTGATTCCCTACGCGAGAAATGCCAGGACGCATTCGGATGAGCAGGTAGGGCAGATCGCTGCTTCGATCCGCGAGTGGGGATGGACTACCCCGGTGTTGGTAGATGAGGATGGAGGCATCATCGCTGGTCACGGCAGGACAATGGCAGCAAAGCGTCTAGGGATGCTTGAAGTACCCGTGATGGTGGCTAGAGGGTGGAGCGATGCAAAGAAGCGAGCCTATGTTCTGGCTGATAACAAACTGGCTCTCAACGCGGGTTGGGATGATTCAATGCTTGCCCTTGAACTCAAGGAGCTTGGCGAGACAGGGTTTGACTTAGATCTGACTGGTTTTAGCCTAGATGAGATCAACGCGCTCACGCCGTTGGAGGTGGAACCTGGATTAACGGATGAGGATGCCGTTCCAGAGGCCCCAGAAAAGCCTACAACGCGATTGGGCGACGTTTGGATACTGGGACAGCACCGACTGATGTGCGGCGATTCTACGTCGATTGACGCGGTTGAGAAGCTGATGGATGGGCAGAAGGTTGACGTACTGTTTACAGATCCACCTTACAACGTGGCTTTCAATGGCCGGTCAGGTAAACACGATGTCATTAAAAATGACAACTTGGAAGAAGGTGAGTTTGATCAGTTTATTGGTGATGTGCTTCAAACCATAAAAACGATCAACGCTCCGGCTTTTTACATTTGGTGCAACTGGAAGTTTTACGCAACGCTGCAACGCGAACTTGAATACAAGTCTTGCATTGTGTGGGCAAAAAACGTGTTCGGTATGGGTACAAATTATCGCCACCAACACGAGTTTTGCTTGTTTAACGGCAGCATTGACGATCACATAAAAAACGAATCTGATCTTTGGGAAGTCAAAAAAGACACTAATTACGTCCACCCAACGCAAAAACCAGTTGCATTATCTGAACGCGCTCTCGGTAACCACAAAAAAGCGCAAAACATTCTCGACTTGTTTGGTGGAAGCGGCAGCACATTGATCGGATGCGAGAAAATGGGGCGCAAAGCTTTTGTGATGGAGCTTGACCCGAAGTATTGCGATGTGATAGTAAAGCGATGGCAGGATTACACAGGCAATCAAGCAATACTTCAAGAAAACTCTATAACATTCAATGAGTTAGCATCGAATGGAAGTTGAAAGTCAGCAACAACAAAATCGTCACGGTGGTGTAAGGGAAAATGCGGGTCGCCCACGCTTTGAACCAACGGACGAAGAGCGCAAGCAAGTCGAGGCAATGGCTGGCTATGGCGTTGCTGAAGCGCACATCGCATCATTGATTCGCGGCGGGATTGGCGTCTCGACTTTGCGCGAGCGGTTCAAGGAGAACCTTGAGCAAGGCCGCGCCAAAGCGCACGCCGGGATTGGAAAGACGCTGTTCCAAAAGGCAATGGCGGGCGACGTGGCGTCGCTCATCTGGTGGACGAAGACGCAGATGCGCTGGACCGAAGCACCGCGCCAGATCGAACTGAGCGGCAACATCAGCATCACCGACGCGCTCGCCCAAGCGCAAGCACGCTTGATCGAGGCCGAGATCATTGAGATGGATGCGCCGTTACTGACCGTAACAGACCCCGTTACGCTTGTTACGGACGCCGTTACGGTTGACCGCGTTGAGGTAAAAGACCAATGAAATCAACGACTTAGGGCCGATTCTTCGACCACCGGCAGGGCCGGCGTCGGTTCCGGCCACGCGCCGAGGGGGCCGGGTAGGGCCGGCGGGCGACCGGTCACGGTAACGGTGGCCCCACAAGAATTTTTTTTATTTTTTGAAAAATGCAAAAAACCAAGTACAGCGCCGAAGACGAACAGATCCTGATGACCAAGCTCTGGTCGCCGGCGGTCGCGGACAACCCGGAGGCGTTCGTGTTGTTTGCGTTTCCGTGGGGTCAGGCGAACACGCCGTTAGCTAAGTTCAGCGGGCCGAGGAAGTGGCAGCGCGAGATCCTGCGCGACATTGCCAAGCACATTAAGGAGAACCAAGGCCAGGTTGATATGCAGACGCTGCGCGAGGCGGTGTCGAGCGGGCGTGGTATTGGCAAGTCGGCGCTGGTGAGTTGGTTGATATTGTGGATGCTATCAACGCGGATCGGCTCAACGGTGATCGTGTCGGCGAACTCAGAGAGCCAGCTACGCTCGGTGACCTGGGGCGAGTTGACCAAGTGGCAAGCCATGATCATCAATAGCCATTGGTGGGAGATCAGCGCAACGAAGATAGTCCCGGCGGCGTGGTTAACGGAACTGGTTGAGCGCGATCTTAAGAAAGGGACACGCTACTGGGCGGCAGAGGGCAAGCTCTGGTCAGAAGAGAACCCAGACGCTTACGCTGGGGTACACAACCACGATGGGATGATGTTGATATTTGACGAGGCGTCAGGGATACCAGATCCAATCTGGGCGGTGGGTGCGGGGTTTTTTACCGAGAACATCCTAGATCGGTATTGGTTTGCGTTTAGTAACCCAAGGAGAAATAGTGGGTACTTCTTTGAGACATTTCATGGCAAGCGGGATTTTTGGAAGGGGCGGCAGATTGATGCCAGGGAGGTTGAGGGGACGGACAAGAATACTTATGAGCAGATCATCGCCGAGTATGGGGAGGATTCACCTCAAGCGCGGGTGGAGGTATACGGGGAGTTTCCAGCTAGTGGGGATGACCAGTTCATTGGACCGCGACTGGTGGATGATGCGATGGAGCGGGAGAAATACAAGGATCAGACCGCGCCGATTGTCATTGGTGTTGATCCGGCGCGAGGAGGATTGGATTCAACGGTGATTGTGGTGCGCCAAGGCCGCGACATTGTTGCAATCAAGCGGTTTAGGGGCGACGATACAATGACTACCGTTGGCAATGTCATTGACGCGATTGAGGAATACAAGCCCACGCTGACGGTCATTGACGAGGGTGGCTTGGGGTATGGAATACTTGACCGATTGGTTGAACAAAGGTATAAGGTGCGAGGGGTGAACTTTGGCTGGAAAGCCAAAAACCCGGTGATGTGGGGTAATAAGCGGGCAGAGATGTGGGGTGCTATGCGGGACTGGTTACGGTCTGCGAGTATTCCGAAGGATCGGCAACTCAAAGCAGATCTGGTTGGCCCGATGAAAAAGCCCAACAGCGCGGGTACGATCTTCTTGGAGGGAAAGAAGGAGATGAAGTCTAGGGGTTTAGCAAGTCCCGATGCGGCTGATGCGTTGGCCGTAACCTTTGCTTACCCTGTGGCGCATCGAGAATACAAAGAGCCACCTAGGACGTTAAGGTCTAGTGGGTCTACAATGTCTGGATCTTGGATGGGTGCATAAATGCTAAAGAAGTCTACAACGCCAAAAGCCTTCAAGGAAAACATCAAGACTGAAGTAAAAGCCGGTAAGCCGGTCAAGCAAGCAGTTGCGATTGCCTACGCTACCAAGCGTGAAGCGGCGAAAAAGAAATGAGTAAACCCGGTCTATACGCCAACATCCACGCCAAGCAAGAACGCATTAAAGCTGGTTCTGGCGAGAAGATGAACAAGGTTGGCAGCAAAAATGCGCCAACCGCTGCTGACTTTAAGCAATCCGCAAAGACTGCGAAAAAGAAGTGAAGAAAGGCGTATCGTTATCGGTTGGGCGCGGTGAGAAGTTGCCAGTTAAGCAAGGCGCTGGACTGACCGAGAAAGGGCGCGAGAAGTACAATCGGGAAACTGGTAGTCACTTGAAAGCACCAGCGCCAAATCCTAAGACAGAAGCCGATAAAGGCAGGAAGTCTAGCTTTTGCGCTAGAATGGAAGGGGTTGTAGCCCATGCTTCTGGCGATGCCGAGCGGGCTAAAGCGTCACTTAAACGCTGGAAGTGTTGATGGCTGACTACACCGGGATTAACGCTGTTGGCAATGTCGCGTTGGGTGGCAAACCACTCAAGAGTGACTCAGATGTGCTGTCAACAGCGCGGGATCGCCTGTCGATGGCTATTTCGGCGTATTCGGAAAGTCGGGAAGATGAGCTAGACGACCTGCGTTTCTACGCTGGTAGCCCCGATAACCAATGGCAATGGCCCGCAGATGTGCTGGCAACTCGTGGGGCGGTGCAGGGTCAGACAATTAACGCGCGGCCATGCTTGACGATTAACAAGCTACCGCAACACGTACATCAGATTACCAACGACCAACGCCAGAATCGGCCTGGGATCAAGGTCATCCCAGTAGATGACAACGCGGACGTTGAGGTTGCCGAGATTTTCAACGGCATGATCCGGCATATTGAGTACATCTCCGATGCCGATGTGGCTTACGACACGGCTTGTGAGAACCAAGTAGCGTATGGCGAAGGATATATTCGGATTCTGACCGAGTATTGCGACGACGATACGTTTGATCAAGACATCAAGATCGCCCGCGTTCGCAATAGCTTCTCGGTCTACATGGACCCGCTGATTCAAGACCCGTGCGGGTCGGACGCGAAGTGGTGTTTTATCACCGAGGATCTGTCTAAAGACGAATACGCGCGGCTTTTCCCGAATGCGTCGCCTATTTCTACGCTGGAAACGCTTGGTATCGGTGATCAGAACCTGAGTCAATGGCTGAATACCGACACAATTCGGATTGCAGAGTATTTTTACTGCGATTACGAGCGCAAAACGCTGAATTTGTACCCCGGCAACGTGACTGCGTTTGAGGGTACGCCAGAAGACAAGCAGTTAAAGGCGGTTTACGGCACGCCAAAGAAGTCGCGCGAAGCGGATATTAAGAAAATCAAGTGGTGCAAGATCAACGGCTACGAAATCCTTGAAGAGCAGGAATGGGCCGGTAGTTGCATCCCTGTTGTGCGGGTGATTGGTAACGAATACGAGGTTGAGGGCCGCATTTACATCAGCGGGCTGGTGCGTAACGCCAAAGATGCCCAACGGATGTACAACTATTGGACTAGCCAAGAGGCAGAAATGCTGGCGCTGGCTCCAAAAGCACCGTTTATCGGTTATGGCGGTCAGTTTGAGGGCTACGAGTCCCAATGGAAAACAGCAAACACGAATAATTGGCCTTATTTGGAGGTCAACCCAGATGTAACGGACGGCCAAGGCGCGATTCTGCCGTTGCCGCAACGCGCACAACCGCCAATGGCGTCATCTGGTCTGATGCAAGCCAAATTGGGCGCGTCGGAAGACATTAAGTCTGCTACCGGGCAGTACAACGCATCACTTGGGCAGCAATCCAATGAGCGTTCCGGCAGAGCAATTCTTGCCCGCCAGCGTGAGGGCGATGTTGGCACTTACCACTACCAAGACAACTTGGCGCGGGCTGTTCGCTATGTTGGCCGTCAATGTGTTGAGCTAATCCCCAAGATTTACGACACGCAGCGCATTGCCCGCATCATTGGGATTGATGGCGAGACGAAGATGGTCAAGATTGACCCTACGCAACAAGAACCTGTGCGTAAGATCCAAAACCAAGAAGGCATTGTGATTGACAAGATCTACAATCCTTCGGTTGGCAAGTACGACGTAGTAGTTGCAACTGGTCCGGGCTACGCTACCAAGCGCCAAGAGGCTCTTGAGGCAATGGCGCAACTGTTGCAAGGCAATCCACAACTTTGGTCAGTCGCTGGCGACCTGTTTGTTAAGAACATGGACTGGCCTGGGGCGCAGGAAATGTCCAAGCGGTTTGCCAAAACGATTGACCCCAAACTCATGGGCGACGCCGAAGATAATCCACAGTTGCAAGCAGCGCAGCAGCAGATGCAAGCGATGGCGGCAGAGTTGGATCAACTGCACCAGATGTTACAGAACGTCGGCAAGTCGATGGAAGCGCAGGACATGGAGCGCAAAGACTACGAGGCTAAGATCAAGGCATTTGACGCTGAGACTAAGCGTATTGCAGCGGTCCAAGCGGGTATGTCTGAAGAGCAGATTCAAGACATCGTTATGGGTACGTTACACGGTATGATTACGAGTGGCGATCTGGTTAGCGAGATGCCCGGACGGGAAACAAACGAGATGCTGCCGGAATCGGCTGAGTACGCACCACAGCAAGGGATGATGCAATGAAAGCCGCTGATTTCGTAGGTCTGTTGTTCTTGGCGCGTGATGTATCCCATAGCGTACACCTGAACACCCGTAGTTACAGCAAGCACAAAGCGTTGCAGAAGTTTTACGAGTTGATCATTGAGGCGGCAGACGATTTTGCCGAAGCCTATCAGGGCCGGCATGGCCTAATTGGGCCAATCACGTTGATGTCAGCCAAGAAAACGACTAACATCATAGAATTCTTGGAAGCTCAGTTAGCTGAGATTGAAGCTGCTCGTTACGAAGTTGTCGACAAGACTGATATGTCTTTGCAGCAGTTGATTGACAACATTATTGAAGTCTATCTGAGAACCCTCTACAAACTACGCTTTTTGGCGTGAGGTAAATATGGCCGCGACGTACAGATATTTAACGGCTTCGGCTAACGTCAAGCCGATGGGTGGCAAGCTCAAGGGCATCTTTGTATCTGCCGCCAGCGGCACACCAACGATTACGGTTTACAACAGCGCCGCTGCTACCACGACCGACACGATTGTTGGGGTGTTTACGCCAACTGGTGCGACCAGCTACGTGTTTACCGGCGACGAGGGTGGGGTTTACTTTAGCTCCGGCCTATATGTTGTGATTAGTGGGACCGTTGCAGCAACGGTTTTCTTTGAGTAAAGCATGGCAAATACAACGATTACAGGTTTACCGGCGGCGACTACCCCGCTCGCGGGTACTGAAGTCGTTCCTATTGTCCAAGGCGGTGTAACCAAGCAAGTTGCCGTTAGCAATATCGGCGGCAGCGGTTCTGGTACGGTTACCAGCATCGCTACGGGTGCTGGACTAGCTGGTGGGCCAATTACCACCAGCGGCACGATTAGCTTGGCGGCAACTTCGGTTGCACCGGGTAGTTACACCAACACCAACCTAACGGTTGACGCTTACGGACGCATTACCGCCGCGTCGGCTGGTACATCCACGGTTACAAGCGTTAGCGGCACGCCTAACGAGATTACATCTAGCGGATCGTCCGCAATTACGCTGTCGTTGCCCGCTGCGCTGACGTTTACGGGCAAAACAGTTACTGGTGGTGCGTTTACCGGCGGCACGATCAACAATACGTCTGTAGGGGCTACCACGCCAGCTACAGGTGCGTTCACGACGTTCACGACTGGAACGGGCCAGATCACGACCGCTCCAAGCAGCGCGAATGACTTGGTTAACAAGTCTTACGTTGACTCAATTGCTGCTGGTCTGACGTTCCACGCGGCTTGTAATCTAGCGACGACCGCTGCCCTGCCAACGGTAACGTACAGCAACGGCTCAAGCGGTGTTGGCGCTACGTTGACCGCATCGGCTAACGGTGCGCTAACTGTAGATTCAGTTACGCCTAGCGTTGGAAACCGGATTCTTGTTAAAGATCAAGCATCTGCGCTACAGAACGGTGTTTATACTGTAACTACGGTTGGTGATGGGTCTACCCCATTTTTACTGACCCGTGCGACCGACATGAATACGTCGGGCAGCGGTTACAACCAGATCAATGCTGGTAACTATTTCCTGATTACGGCAGGAACGGTTAACACCAACACCTCATGGGTGCAGACGACGGCGCTGCCGATTACGGTTGGCACAACTAGCTTGGTGTTTTCGCAGTTCTCGTCTGGCGCTACTGCGTATAGCGCAGGGACTGGCCTGTCGCTGCTGGCTAACCAGTTCAGCATTACTAGCACCGCCGTTACGGCAGGAAGCTACGGTAGCGGATCGCAAGTTCCTACGTTCGCGGTCAACGCTCGCGGTCAACTGACCTTGGCAGCAAACACCAGCATTGCAATTGCAGGCTCGCAGATTACGTCTGGAACGGTCGCCATTGTTAACGGTGGCACGGGCGCAAACTCGCAGCAAGGCGCACTCAATGCGTTGGCTGGTGCCACAACGTCTGGATCGTTCTTGCGCGGCAACGGCACAAACGTGTCAATGTCTACAATCCAGGCTGCGGATGTACCAACGCTGAACCAGAACACGACTGGTAATGCTGCCAACGTAACCGGAACGGTTGCGATTGCCAACGGCGGTACGGGTCAGAACAACAAAGCCAACGCTTTCAATGCGTTGTCGCCAATTACAACGACTGGCGACATTATTATTGGGACCGGGACCAATGCGTCCAGTCGGTTGGGGATTGGTACGGTTGGTTATGTACTGACGTCTACCGGCACAACCGCAACGTGGCAAGCGTCAACTGGCGGTGTAACGTCATTCCAGACCAGTTTGTCCGGTCTGACGCCTAGCTCGTCTACAGGCGGTGCAATTACACTTGCTGGCACGTTGGGGCCAACGAGCGGTGGTACAAACCAATCGTCGTACACTAAGGGCGACATTTTGTATTCTTCGGCTACGAATACATTGTCAAAACTTGGGATTGGAACTGCCAATCAGATTTTGACTGTTGACGCGACGGGGGTTCCGTATTGGGCCGCTAACTCTGGCGGCAGCGGGGGAAGTCCAAATCTTGATGGCGGCACACCATCGTCTAGTTATGCTGCCATATCGCCAATTAACGGGGGGACACCGTAATGCCGGTGCAAATTCAACTTAGAAACGGTACTGCTGCTCAGTGGACCGCCGCCAACCCAACGCTTGCCGCTGGTGAGGTTGGCATTGAAAGCGACACCAAAAAACAAAAGTTTGGTGACGGCACAACTGCTTGGAACTCGCTTGCATATGCTGGCGGGGGTAGCGTTACGTCGGTAGGTTTATCTGCTCCCGCTTTTTTGTCAGTTGGTGGTAGCCCGGTAACAGGTTCTGGAACGCTCGCGCTTTCTTATTCTGGAACTGCGCTGCCGATTGCTAACGGCGGTACGGGTGCAACATCGGCCATTTCTGCATTTAACGCGCTTGCCCCATCGCAAACGTCTAACTCAGGTAAATACCTAACAACAGACGGAACCAATACGTCTTGGGCAACGGTATCTAGCGGTGGCTCTCCCGGCGGCTCAACAACGCAAATTCAGTACAACAACGCTGGCGCGTTTGCTGGTTCCGCTAACTTGACGTTTGATGGAACTACGCTGACCGCAGCAGGATTGGCTGGCCCGCACAACGGTACGGTTGGCGCTGGAACGCCAAACACGGGCGCATTTACAACTCTTTCCGCAAGCTCAACGGTTAGCGGAACTGGATTCAGCACTTATCTTGCCTCTCCTCCTGCAATTGGTGGAACAACTCCAGCAGCGGGTACATTTACGACTGCAAAAGCTATTGCAGCGGCAACGCAAGACGCCGTGCAATTACAAGGTCGTGCTGGCGGTACAAGTAGTTATGTGGCGACTATTACGCCAACGACGCTGACAGCAAGTCGCACGTTTACGTTGCCAGACGCAACAGGGACGCTGCTGCTTAGTGGTGGCGCTCTTGGCACTCCATCTAGCGGTACGCTGACGAACGCAACTGGATTGCCATTGTCCACTGGTGTCACGGGGAATTTGCCTGTCACTAACTTGAATAGCGGTACGGGCGCAACAAGCTCAACGTATTGGCGCGGTGATGGTACTTGGGCATCGGTAAGTGCTGGAGCAGGTGGAAGCACAACTCAAGTTCAATACAACAGTAGCGGATCACTTGCTGGTTCAGCTAACATGACGTTCAACGGTACTGCCTTGACGCTTGGAGCTGATGCCACCGTCAATAGCATCACCGTTGGTCGTGGTGGAAGTGCTTTAAACACTTGCGTAGCGGTTGGAAAATCTGCAGGTGCGTCTGCGACAGGCTCAACAGATGGATCAACAGCCGTTGGGAATTTGGCACTTCA
>Ga0304730_1001081_pt1 | contig 21539 bp, 19 predicted proteins | sample M_130628_MF_Meta_FD_190474 | JGI IMG/M metagenome (GOLD analysis project Ga0304730, IMG submission 190474) | Freshwater microbial communities from Lake Montjoie, Canada to study carbon cycling - M_130628_MF_MetaG (v2) (version 2) | ecosystem: Environmental > Aquatic > Freshwater > Lake | place...
GTGCAACCAAACCGCATTAATTACCGCTTAATTAAGCGCCCAGCGCACAGTAATAGTCACTGTTACATCTTGCTCACCTAGATCAATCTCAACGGCTGCAGCATCTCCTGCTCCTGCCTTGGCCATTGGAAATGGTGATGAGTAAATAGGTGAAGATTGCTCTTCAAGGGAGAGGACTTTGCCGATGCTTGTTCCTAGAAGTTTTGCATAGGAAGAAGCTTTTGATTTTGCGTTCGCTACTGCAGCTGCACGGGCCTTTTCTGTGGCAAGTGATGGATTAAGCGTTGTCGGTATTACTCCACCTAACTGCACGTTATCCCCGCCTGCACTTACTACTGCTTCAATGATTGTGCCAGCAGTAGAAGCTTTTCTGATGAGAACATCAAATGATTGTGATGCGCGGTAGCCAGTGATCTTGGTGCCAGTTTCTTGTGTGTAGTTGTATTCAGGATAAACAGAGATGTTGGCAGAGCGAATGTCTTTTAGCGCAATTCCTTTGTCTTTGAGCGCTGCGCGCACAGCTGCTGCTGATTTGCTGGCAGAGGAAAGTGCTGCTGCATTTGTTGATGCAAGGGCAGAGACTGTGGCATTAAAGCGAACTGCATCCGGAACTACTGAGACTGTGCCAACACCCGTGACGGTGATGTAGCGGCTATCGGTGGTGCCAGCGCCATTGGCTGGAATGGCAAGGGCAACAACACCTGCAACTGCAGCGACGGTGATGATGGATGCGATTGTGCGAATACGGTTTAGTTTCATATATCTATTATCGCTCATTTGACCAGAATTGACTTAATCTTTCTTTTCAATTACCTGTGAATATAGATTTTCATGAGCGCTGATCATCCCCTGCAATGAAAATAGCGCTTCAGCCCTTTCTTTACCCGCTTGGCCAAATCTTGCCATTTTTTCAGGGTTGGAGAGAAAGTCATCTATGGCATGAATGAGACTATTTGAGTTGACCTCAGTCAAAATGCCAGTCTCACTATCCTTAACTATGTCTCCCACAGAACCGACATTCGTTGAAACAATTGGTAAACCTGCTTGTGATGCCTGTATGAGCGTTAGCGGAATACCCTCGTTGTCACTACACAGGAGTGCAATACTACTGGCCGATAAGATTCGCCCGATGTCATTTCGCCAGCCAAGGAAGACTATTGGTAGTGACTCTTTTTTTGCTAGCTCCTGAATCTCTACAAATTTCTCTCCAGCCCCAGCTATCAGTAATTCCACGAGTGGATGCTTAACTTTCAAGTAGCGGGCTATTTCGATCAACCGATCAGGCCTTTTTATCTGAGTTAGTCTCCCCACAAAGACTATGTATGTCTTGTCTTGTTCAAGTCCTAATTCATCTTTTGCACTCGATTTACTTTGGCTAACTAGCTTATCTAATCCTGGGAAAATGACAGAGTACTTTTTGACCTTACCAATTTTCACAGTCGATAAGTCCTCCCGTACTTGGTTTCCAATAGCAATCAAAGCCGCACTAAAATTTGCTAGTAGTTTTTCGATGACAATAACAATCTGAGTTTTCCATGCAGTAAAATATCCATGAAGCAAATGACCATGGTAGGTATGAACTCTCTTGGCGCTTGGGTAAGCAATCAGTCCAGCAACTCTGCCAAGCACTCCTGCTTTTGCGGTGTGTGTATGGATTATGTCGGGTTTGTATTCTCGAATCAGTCGAATTAAAGTAAAAAGAGACTTGATGTCATCAATTACAGACACCGAACGGCCAAGGCCATTTATGCGCGTGACCGGGATATCTTGGGCAACCTCATCTAAATAGTCAGCCTCATCACCGGCACAGAAGCCAGTCATGAGAACTACTTGGAATTTGGCAGGATCAAGCCCTTTCATTAGTTCGGTGACTATTACAGCAGGGCCACCAACGTTCATGCGGGCAATCACCTGTATGATTTTGATTGGCCGCGCTTGATTCATGTGCTTATCCTCTCGCAAAACCAGTCATAATTGTCTTAATTATGGTGAAGTCACAGTTTCTATCCACATGCTCCGCAGATTCCATTCAAAAAGCTGCGGAGCAGTTAAAGGCTGGACATTTAGTTGCCTTCCCAACAGAGACTGTTTACGGCTTAGGGGCTGATGCATCGAATGAAGAAGCTGTGAAAAGGATTTATGAAGTTAAAGGAAGACCAACAAACCATCCACTTATAATTCATGTCTCTTCAATAAACGGGCTGGAGGTTTGGGCACAGAATATTCCTGAATACGCAGTAATCCTTGCACGCGCATTTTGGCCTGGACCAATGACATTGATTCTCAATAGAAAAGATATTGCAAAGGATTTCATCACAGGGTCTCAAGATTCTGTGGGAATTCGGGTACCTAGCGACCCGATTGCGTTGGAATTGCTTTCACGATTTGAAACTCTTGGGGGGCTAGGGATTGCGGCACCTAGCGCAAATCGTTTTGGACAAGTCTCCCCTACTTCATCAAAAGATGTCCAAGATGAAATCGGGAGATATCTATCTGATAATGATTTAATTCTTGAAGGCGGACAATCTGAGATTGGAATTGAGTCGACTATAATTGATTGCAGAAACGAAAATCCGATTATCTTGCGCCCAGGAGCAATTACTGCACCTATGATTGATTCAGTTATTGAAGTTGATTTAAAGAATCCTGAAGCTTCTGAAATACGCGTGAGTGGAAATCTTGAAAAACATTATGCACCTAATGCAAAAATCAAAATTAATCAGACACCCACGGCTGGGCAGGCATACATTGCCCTATCTCGTTATATGACCCCAGACAATGTTTATCGCATATCTTCCCCGGCGAATGTCGATGAATTTGCTAGGAATATATATGCTTCAATGCGCAAAGCAGATGAACTTGGGTTCGCGGAATTAGTTATTGAAGTCCCGGAAGGGCAAGGGATAGAGATTGCGCTACAAGATCGACTTAGAAAGGCGTCAAATGGGCGCTAAGCGCTGAGGATTTAGCCGAAAAGCTGAATTCCTATATCATCAGCAACGTACTACAAGTTTTCTGGTGCAAAGTGGGGCCTATAGCTCAGTCGGTAGAGCAACGGACTTTTAATCCGTGGGTCGACGGTTCGAGCCCGTCTGGGCCCACAGTAGAGGTTTGAGAGAGATGAATTATTTAATGCCAATTTCATTTCGTTTTAGAGGGATAACGAAGAGTGAGAAAGAAATTAGAGCAAGCCTATGCGCGCTGCCTTGAGAAGCTTTTTTCGTAGCCATCACAATTGAATTCGCTTGAGCCGAAAGCCAAAAATAAGAAGTTGCTTTACTCCTCGTGCCATCAATTTTAAAGACATCTTCGAGTTCCCATCACCCCGGCTTGATAACTGCACACGTACTTGAGAGATTAGCATTCCAACCTTCTGAAACACCAGTGCGCTTATAAAGAAAAACTCATAATCTTGGGGGCAATTCCTTTCAATCGCCTCAATTGGAATCTTAGCAACTCTATATGCTCGTAATCCGCTACTCATATCCAAATCAGATTTAAAGAAAAATTTCGTCATATTATGACCCATGTGGGTAAGAATGAGTCGGAATTTTGACCAGCCTTGAATATCCCTTCTCCCAAGGTATCGGCTTCCAACAACCACATCATGATCTTGTATTGCATTAATTAGCTTAAGCACATCGAACGGATTATGGGTCAAATCTGCATCCATTGTAATCAAATACTTAGTTTTGGACACCAAAGCAAAGTTCATTGCGGCAATATGTGCCGATCCAATGCCTAGTCGCTGAGTTCTGTAAATTGTCTTAATATTCTCGTCTACAATTTTTAAGCTTTCTAAATAAGCTCTAGTCTCATCGTTGGAGTTATCATCAATCACGAGTATTACTGCATCCTGATATAGCTCTCGAAGTTGCGGAATTAAAATCCTAATATTTTGATATTCATTCACGGTAGGAAGTGCAAGAAGAATCTCGTGACCTGGGATTAGATTCAAATTTTTACCAGTCTTAACACCTGTTCCACCATAATTTCTTCAGGCTTCAGTTTTACCTTCCAATTTATTAGTTTAGCTGCAAGCAAAGGATCACCCATCAATGATTCTTGATTGATTTGGCGATTATTTGATTTCGTCACAGTATAGTCCCCTTTAAAGTTGAGAATTTGCAAAGTATTTGTGATTAAGTCAGCAATGCGCACCAATTTCCCACTACTGAATACAACATCGCAGGCATTTTCATAGGATAAGAGGTTATATAACCCTTCACAAACCTCATCGGCATGGCAAATGTCAATCATTGCATTTGGATCACTTAATGATATTTCGGTTGATGAGCCCTTAATTAAATTCGCTATCTCTCTCGCTAAATATGGGAATAAAAAGTCAGGACGACTTCGCGTTGAAGTATGGTTAAAAAGAATCGCACCGTAAGTTCTCAGGTTATAATTCTTACGGTAAGTCTGTAATAGTTTCATCGCTTCAAACTTTGTTGCAGCATAGTAATTCTGTGGATTACATTCTGATTCTTCATTAATGACGTGTGACTGAGCTATTGGCGTGTACATTTGTGAAGAGAGGGCAATTAGAGACTTGCAAGAAGAATTTGAAATCTGCCATTCAAGAATATTCCGTGTGATTTGTACATGGCAGTCATACATTTCACTCATTATGTCAAGGTTCAATAATCCGTGATTAGTTGAGGCGAGATGTTTTGCAGCCAAATGATAAATTCTTTCAGGCTTAATTTCATCAAAAATCCTACTTGATTCTTCAAGGCTCTCAAGGGGAGCCCTAAGCAACTCGTAACCTGCGCGACCCGCTAGGTTGCGAGAAGAGGCTGTTCCCCAAACCTCATCACCGTTCTCCAGATGCTTTTCAGCGAGTATAGAGCCATCTTGACCCTGGATACCGGTGATGAGAATTCTCATTAAGATATTATGTCGGAAGTTAGGGACTTTCAATCCAATCTATACAATCAATTCATGCCGACATTAGTTGAAATTACCCATGAGTGCAGAATTTGCGGATCAGCTGAGCTGAAAGAGGTAATTGACTTTGGTGATTTGGCATTAACTGGAGTGTTTATTGAGAATGGGCAAGAAGTTCCTAAAGCACCCCTCAAATTAGTACTGTGTAGGGAATGTGGATTAGTGCAACTTGGTCACAAATATGAACAAAATGCTCTTTATGGTGAAACTTATGGGTATGAGTCGCATTTAAATAGATCCATGGTTGAGCATCTACAGCAAAAGGCCAGAGTCCTTGAGAGAAAGTTTTTGCAGTCAATCGAAAAACCTGTAGTAGTTGATATCGCATCAAATGATGGAACTTTGCTGAGTGGTTATTTGTCAGATACGATAATTAAAATTGGAATCGATCCACTAATTGAAGTTGTAGCGGATTGTTATCCTATGGACGCTATACGGGTGTCTGAATTTTTTAGCACAAGTGCTTACGAGAACTTAGGAATCGGCCCAGCAAATCTAGTAACTAGCCTTTCAGTGATATATGACCTTGATAGACCAGTCGAATTCGCTAACCAGATTTATGAAATTCTACAAGATGGGGGGATTTGGCACTTTGAACAGAGTTACCTACCTTTAATGTTAGAGACAAATAGTTATGACACAATTTGCCACGAACATTTGCTTTATCTATCGCTGACAGATATCCAGAGAATTTTGAAAGGAGCAAATTTTCAGCTCCTTGACGCCAGTATAAATAGCGTAAACGGGGGCAGCATTGCCGTTACAGCAATTAAAACTCATGAGGTCATAAATGCTTCACCATTTGTAAGATACCTCTTAAAAGTAGAAAATGAAACTGGAATTACAGATGGAAGCCGAATTAATTCATTTTCAGACCAATTTAGAAAGCATACGATTGCCCTTAAGTCACTCATTACGGAATATAAAGAATTAGGGTTTGACGTAATCGGGTTAGGTGCTTCAACAAAAGGCAACGTGCTTTTGCAGGCCGCTGGCATAGACGCCCACCTTGTTAGAGCTATAGGGGAAGTAAATCCTCGGAAATTTGGCAAACAGACCCCAGGTTCATCAATCCCTATTGTGGCTGAGTCCAACTTACTGAATGGGGCATCAGAGAAGACGTTAGCAATTGTCTTACCATGGCATTTTAGGGAAAACTTACTTCCAAAGCTCGAGCAATACTTAAGCCAGGGCGGGAAACTACTATTTCCGCTCCCTGATATTGAAATGGTGTCGTCCTAAATTGGCCTTAAGCACTCTTGGATCAAAAGTAATTCAAAACAAGTTCTTTTTTTGGACTCTTGAGATAATCGGTGGGGTCTCTGCGATTGGTTTCACGACACCAATCAAAGGGAACCAACTTGTTTACATGGCTCGAGTCAAGCAAAGCATTTCTGGGTCACCCACAAATGATTGGTTTCTAACTGCGCCAGACAGTAATCCAATATTTACTGCGATTTGCAAGATATTATTCTTTGGAGATAGTTACCTATTAGTGAACATCTTCAATGTACTCCTTATGTTCATTAGTTTTCATTTCTTAAATGAGTCAGCACGAGTCATATTAAGGATTGCCAATAGAAGTACAGATCACCTATTTCTAATTTGTATTTCAATCTTGGGTCTTTGTGTTTTTAGCCCAGATTTTCACAACGGCATTGCAGGAATGGGAATTTTTAGCCCCCAATTCCAACCGTCAAGCTTCGACGGGCTGTTGCTAATTTCAATTCTAAGCATAGTAAAAACTACTTCCTACCCAGATTACAAGTTACATATTTCCCAAATAATTCTGCCAATAGTAATAGCAGTCGCAGTCCATCCCTCAATTATGGTCAGTGCTTGCATCGTGCTAGTAGCCATTTTCATCAGCATATGTAGAATCCCAAATTTTATTCTGCAAAAGCCGTTCTCGGTACGATATTGCTCACTCGTACTAACTTTAGTTGTCTTACCATATCTTATAATGAGTTTTTCGATTGAAGATTATATTTATTCCCAATCAGAATTAGATGCTTTTAGATATTTAGCTCACGATAGAATTCCTTATCACGTTGTGCCTTCGAACTTTATGAATCTTTTTGAAAGTGTAAGACTCTTAACTATATTAATGGGAACATATATCGTTTTTAGATCGACCAAGTTAGATGCTAGGCTAAAGTATTTCATACTTATCTTAACTACACTTTTCATGTACCTATCAATTAGCGTAAGCCTAATCAATAGGCCAGTATTTTTATTGACTGTACCCTGGAGAATTTCCGGCGTTTTATACCCGCTATTCGCAATGATTTTACTATGGAAATTGTTGGATAAATTGAGTAACACTAAACCAGCACGTAGTTTAAAGTATTGGGTATTTCAACTGACAGGTTTATCAATTATCTTAATTACTCAAAACATGTCAAAATTCTTATTAATCTTTTTAGTTCTTTTGCTTTTACGTACCAACTATTTTGAAGGCCGAAAGGATCGACTTTCTAGAATCAAGAATAAGAAAGGCATAGGAGTACTTTGCGCTGTTTGTATCTCAGTAGGATTAGGCATCACAGCTCAAGTTTCCACTAGCCAGGCTTGGCGTGATAATCCAGAAGGCTTTCCTACTGCTTCAAGTTTAGGAAAGTTTGAGTTGCAAGGAATTGGAGTCGTGCCACCACAGTTTAATAATTTTAGAGTGGATTTTGGATTAAGTATATTTGTTGATTCAAAAGCGCCACCATTTGATGGTAAATCGCTCACCGAATGGGTAAGAAGACTAAAGCTTGCCGAGCGTGTACAAACGCAGCCTAAGATACTTTGTACGGAAAGCTCATTTGCAACAATTTCTTGGGCTCTTATACCAAATCTATCTGCCTTGCCAAATTGTTTCACCAACACAATTTACCTAGACAAAGACTGGGTGCTCCTTCGAAAGTAAAAAATATTATTCATCTGCTGCCTCCCACCCAAGCAAGAGAGAGAGAGAGAGCTTTATTAGAATTAAAAAGTATGCCTACTACGCTGGCTATGTATTTGTCTGGATTGTTGTAGAATCGAATAGAGAGGGCAGGGAGGCACATGGGCGAGAGCAATGGTTCATTTTCTCTTGAGGAATGCCTTGATGACTCCAAATGGGATTCGTTGGTCAAGTCATCTAGGGAGGCAAACCCATTCTTAATGTCTGCCTTCCTAAAAAGTATTGGCAAAGACAAGAGGAGAAGAATTTTATTCGAGGGTGCCAATGCTGTTCTTGGGACCTGTATCTTTCAGATACCGCAAGATGGAAAAGAATTGGAAAACGAGTTCTACTTGTACCAAGGAGTCTTTTTCCCGGGAATCAAAGATTCGAATTACCAAGACGACAACGAGCGATTACGACTTTTAGGGGCATTAATCAATGCTTTGGACAAAATTGGTAACCCTTTACTACTGTCATTTCATCCATCAGTGAATGATATTAGGGGGGTAGATTGGTACTATTATCAAAATTTAGAATGCAAATTGAGGGCAACCCAAAAGATTCAATATACCGGGCAAATTAGAACTGGTGACTTCCTCGACTTCAACGACTACGCCAAGTCGATACGCAAAGTGCGCTTGGATGAACTTAAGAAGACTCACCAATTGGGTGTAAAAGTAATCCGTGGGTCAGATCGTATTGATCATTTCATGGAACTTTATAGATTGACATTTAGCAGACAGTCGATCCCAATTTCTGATGCGATGATTAGTCGAGTAGAAAAGATTATCAAAGATTCAAATTCAAACTTGTTAGGGTCATTAGATATTGCCTATTCGAAAAGCGGAGCGCCACTTTCTGGAGTTTTCATACTATCTGATGAAAATACAGATATATATCTTTTTGGTGCAACAGACCCTCAATATAGAAAGGAATTTGGCTCAACTAGATTAATTCTGGATGCAATTGAGAGGTCATTTAGTGATAAAAAATCAATATTTGATTTATGCGGAATGAACTCGCCTAAGCGTGGAGCTTATAAAGCTTCTTTTAACTCCAGGGTTGTGCCATATTATGAAATTGAATTAGGTCTGAAAATTTGATGGCAAATCATTTTGTAAATCTCATCATGAAAATCCTAAGAAGAAACCTATTGATAGTATTGTTTCGCGAAACTATCTCGAATGTGATTGCAATGCTTAGGAAAATCACAATATATTCACCTCAGAAATTTCAATTCAAAATAATAAGTGAGCCTAATGCTAGCACTGCAATAAAACTAACCTCCCAAGAGATTCTATTTCGTCAAGACCCCAAGTATGTTGTTTTAGATCAATTTCCTGTACCGCAGTGGCTGGCCATTAACTCGAGCCTTGCCCATGAAATTGCACGTGAACTAGGGGCCGCCCCTAAGGTATTTGCATTCAGGCGACCGTCAAAGTCGAGTATTACAATTCATGAAGCATTTGGTTTAAGAAGTTTTCTAATTATTCGCCTAAATCTAACTTCCTGGAAAATGTTGCAAAAGGAATACGCAAAGATTTTGAAACATTTAGATTCAAAAGCAAAACTAATTGATTACAAAATTAGGGACATTCCCCTGGGCTTGGATATATACGAATCAGTCTTGAGGCTAGGACGTGAAACCGTTTCTTTGCAGGATTTACAAACGTATAGAGTAATTTACTTAGCCTTAAAACAGTACTGCTATTTTGAGCCGCTATTCGCCACAAAGAAAATTGCTGCTGTGCTTGTAAGCCACGACAATTACATCGGGCCTGGCTTATTGGCCCACATGGCCTTTAGCTTCAAGACTCCAGTTATTTTGGCAAACAGCCTTTCTCTAAGTATGCCAACAGCCCCCTTCCAGCTCTACGAAAAACTTGAACGATTTGGAATCTACGCAAAGGAAATACCATCTAGAGACTTATCAGCCGGAATTAGCTGGGCAAAATCTGAACTTAATGAACGAATCACGGGTGAACTTGGAGTTGGCATGGACTATCAAAAGAAGTCTGCGTTTACTTCGCATAAGTTAGATAGACAAACATCAGATACAGAAAATACTAAGGTATTGATACTAACCCATGATTTCTTTGACAATCCACATGGATATAGAAGGATGTTATTTGATGACTTTTATCTGTGGCTCAAGTTTTTGGCTGAAGTCTCTATTGAAACAAATTATGAGTGGTACATAAAGATACATCGAGATTATTCAAATTTGGAGTTTCAGATCATAAAAATTTTTGTAAGCAAGCATCCAAATATCAAATTAGTTCATTCGGAGACTTCGTACCATCAACTTAGAGAAGAAGGCATCACATTCGCGCTGACATGTTATGGGTCGGCTGGGCATGAGCTTCCACTTTTAGGATTTACGGTGATAAATGCCAGCTATAACTCACATATTGCCTATTCATTCAATATCCATGCAAAAAACTTAGATGAATATCGGCAAATTCTTTTGGACTTGCCGAATAGGGCTTTAACCTCAATTGACTTTAATGATGTTTACGAGTACTACTTCATTCAGAAAACATTGGTAGATCAAGATTGTTTGATGGGATTTTCACAAAAAGAGCTTTCAAAAGTGAGCGAAGGAAATATTTTTGGTAGCGGAGCTATGGCGTACTTGGAAAAAAACTTCGATAATATAAGGTCTTCGGCTATTAGCGTCCTACGCGAAACAGTATCATCCAGATTAGTATATTCATTTGAACAGGCAATCTCAGAGGAGGTTCAATTGAAGGTTCAAATTAATCAAGCAAATCAAGAATTCTATGAGAAGTTAGGTTTTCAAAATTGTTGAATAAAGATGTCAATACTCCAATACTAATATTAGGATTTAACCGGCCAGAGAGTACGCGTCGGTTGATTGACGCTTTAAGGGTGATGGCACCAACTCGAATCTATTTTGCTGTGGATGGCCCAAGAAATGATGTCAAAGGCGATAAGGAGAAAGTTCAGGCAACCCAAGAGTTAATAAGTGAGTTCACTTGGCCTTCGAAAGTCGAATCCCGGTTTCTAAGCTCTAACGCAGGTTGCAAGATTGCAATTAGCTCTGCAATAGATTGGTTTTTTGAAAGTGAAGATAATGGGATTATTTTAGAAGATGATTGTATCCCTACTGCCGAATTCATATCTTTTGCGACGAGAATGCTGGTCAAGTATGAAAATGAAGAAAAGGTTATGCATATTTCGGCGAATAGTTTTTTCTTAACAGCACCTGACTATAAATTCAATCACTACTTTTCTAAACTCCCCGGGGTTTGGGGTTGGGCGACTTGGAAGAGGGCATGGAATAAATTTGAATTCAACTCGAACCTTGATCCAGTGATTAATACCACAGAATTAATAACAAACTATTATCAAAATAGAGTGATGTCGAATTGGTTTATTCGCTATTACCGTGAATCTTTATCTCCTTCCGCAAGCGCTTGGTCACCTCATTGGATATTTTCTATGATTCGAAATGATGGGTTATCTGTAACTCCAATGGCTAACTTAGTCCAGAATATTGGTTTTACTGCTGACTCTACCCATGCTTCTTCAAAATCATTTCAAGCATTCAATAAGTTCAGATTTGGCGGACTTCCCAACTTACCTGATCCCAGCCGTATTGCTGCAGAAAATTTTCTAGACGAACTTCGATTCCAAGTTATAAGGAAGACCGATCCTAATCTATTTATTTTGCGCCGAGTTAAAGTATTTATCTTACGAAAAATATATGTAGTTTCTCCTACGAGAATGAAGAATAAAGCCAAAAAAGTGACATCAAAAAGCAAACAATTAACGAAGTTTCTTCAAGAGTGAAATAGATATTTTCTGAAATCTGAAAATTTATAGCGCAAGATTCTGTATTCCAAAAGTCCGTTTTTTAGGTTAAGAAGTATTAACTTGAAAAAAAGAAATATACGGCCAGAGATTGTCCAGTTGGAAGAAGTCTTTATGACCTTTAATGTGAATTGCTGGAGAGGTAAAATCCGCTTCCAACCTGTCAAACCATAGTGCTTATAAATGGATCTTGTAGAGCTCAATCCATTAGATCCAGATATGAGATAGGTGTCCTGAGCCGTGCCCATAGGTCCATGTGAAAGTAAATACACAACTAAGCACCAATCCCAAGCAAAGAAATCAACCGAGAGTAAGGGGTAGGAGGTGAGTGCATTGCGGTTAATTAGAGAGTACAAAAGACCGTGGCTGCGCCCTGGGGACCTAAAGAAAGAGTTTATTCGCGAAAACTCAGGACCATTCAATCGAAACGAAATTGGTTTTTTGTTTATTCTAGCCTCATGATCAAATAGATGAGGCACGGAACAAGCAATATTATTTGGACTATTTATTAAGTTGTTGACACTGGACGAGATTGAATTATTTGAGATGACGTCATCAGCAGCGAGCCATTTGAAATACTCCCCCGTCGCTTTTCTTAATAAAAAGACAAAATTTTCTAACGGTCCGATATTCTCAGACTGCTGGTAGAATATTATTCGAGAGTCGCGTTTCTGGAAATTTCTGCATATTTCAGCGGAATTATCAATTGAAGCATTATCTGAAATTAGAATTTCCAAATTCACATAATCTTGAGCTAATGCGCTTTCGATTGCAGCGGCCAATGTGGCCTCCGAGTTATAAACGGGAATACCTATTGAGACGAATGGGCTCTCATTATTAGTCGGGATGGACAAATTACTCATCAGGCGAATTGTTATGAGCAAAGTCACTGTCTAGCCTGAAATTCTCAATTTCGGAACTCACTAATGCAAAATTCCCTTGCGCTGTAATCTTACCATTTTGCATATAAATAATTCTATCGGCATCTTTAATCGTTGACAATCTATGGGCAATCACGATACGAGTTAAAGATTTCATTTTCATTAAAATATTTTTGACTATTTCTTGTTCAGTTTTTGAATCCAGTGCAGAAGTAGATTCGTCTAAGAACAGTATTTTTGGTGACGAATAAAGTGCGCGCGCTATTCCAATTCTTTGTTTTTGGCCGCCACTCAAATTTGTTCCTAGACTATTAATTTGGGTATGCCATATATTATCAAGCGACTTCAGCCATTTGCTCAGTTCGACAAGGTCAAATAGTTCCCAGAGAGAATCTTCGCTCAAGGAAGTTTCTAGGTCTGGCCAAATTATGTTTTGCAGGATTGAACCTGGTATTAAATGAACATCTTGCGGCACGTATCGAATATCGTTGGGCCACAATTTTACGATTTCTGATGGAGCCTGACCAGAAATCTCTACAGTCCCAGTCTCCGGAGCCATAATGCCAAGCATCAAATCAACTAAGGTTGTCTTCCCGGATCCCGAAGGACCGGCAATAGCAAGGAACTCACCAGGCTGCACATCTAGGGTCAATTCTGTTATCGAAAAATCTGAATTCTCCGAATGTCTAGCAGTTACATTCCTCAGTGAAATCCGTGGGTCCATAACTCTTTGCTCCTCAGAATCCACTAATGAATGAGGAATCAATTGGTCTCGCTTAAGCATTTCATTCTCTACCAATTTGAATTCCTGGAGGAAGTTTTTAGTAGCCTCACTACCCCCTCGAATCTGTAGAACAGCACCCTGAATTCGCAAAAGAGCTGGCAACAATCGTGAGCTTAGTGCAACAAATACAACAAGACCAGTTATAGCTCCTTTTGCATCTTTAATCATGAACTGTAATCCAGCAATAAGGATTCCACCAATAATCATTGTTATCTCAGAGATATACTTTGGAATCAGTGAAATCATTGCTTTAGTCCGTACAGCCCTATAATTTCTAATTCTTTGATCAGTATAATGCGAAGTTGCTACAGAGCGTTTATTTGCTAAGTAGAGATCGCGAGAGCTAACGACGATATTCTTAACTAATTCGTTACTTGAAATGCCAATTAAGAATTGTTCTTTACCGGCCTCCCTGGCACGCAATGACAAGAATTTAACAGACAACCATGCAGAAATTGCAAAAAAAGTAAAACTCGGAATTGTTATTGTTGGATCAAGAGTTGAGATGCCTAGAAAAATTAGACTTACTGAGAGGACTTCGACAATCAAACTCACCAGTTGGCCCAGGGACAACGTAATTGCACTATTGGCACCTTCAATTGCAACCCCCGAAATGTATTGTGGAGATTTATTTAATTGCCATTTAGGTGAAGTATTGGAGACATTAACAATATAGTGGCTTGAGATTTGGGCTTCACGGAGAGAAAGAAATCCAGTTATTTTCCGCATAATGAGTGCACTTGCAAGTGTCTTGAGAATTAAAAGTGTAGCTCCTATTATTGAGAGGCAAACAATAAGGCGCTCTAAAGGAAGGCCGCCTATAAGTGGCAAGCTAAGCACAAAGTTTAAAGATTTCGGAATTGGAATCAAAGAAATGATATTCATTGCTAAAGATGTGACTACACCAATTATCAAGAGACCCAGTAAGTCGAAAACTGAAATTAGAAATTGTAAAACCCCTAGATAGAAAATCTTTTTTCGGTCCGCAGATTGAAGAAGTTTTAATACCTCGTTTAAATACCCGTATTTTAAGTGAAGATTACTTAACATGATCGCATTCTACATACTTGGTGCGCTAGAAGGAGTATCTACAGATTCCTGATTCACCATCTGCTCAATCATCAGTTCGAAGGAGACTTTATGGCTCCAGTTCAGTTTTAGATGTGCTTTTTCTGCTACTCCGACTAATCCACTATTTTCAATCGTTCGGTAAAGGGATTGGTCAGAGTCGACGTATTTTGAAAAATCCCCTAGGCCTGCTGCTTTAAAGGCGACACGGCACATGTCTTCAAGTGAGTGTAGCTTTCCAGTTGCGAGTACAAAGTCATCGACCAAGTTGGATTGAGCTATAAGACTTATAGCTTCCACATAATCTGGTGCGTAACCCCAGTCGCGTTGCACATTAATGTTCCCCAGTACTAGTTTTTTCTCTCTACCTTGAGAAATTGCAAACGCCCCATGAGAAATTTTTCGTGACACAAATTTCAATGGCCTTCGTGGTGATTCATGGTTAAAAAGAATTGCAGTACCAATCTTCATAGCTAAATTTGATCGTGCCTCAAAACAGAGATTGTGTGCCATCGATTTATGTTCGGCATATGGACTACGAGGGTCATGGGGGGTGTTTTCATTAATTGGGCTCTGTTGATCTGGTCCGTACATTTCTGAACTGGAAGCTTGCAATAAAAAGATATCTTGCCCACTTTTGGTACGATACCGTTCGAGATTATTGAGAAGCTCCTGAACAAATTCAAGATTAATTCTAAGCGATAGCTCTGGAAATATATATGATTCTGAGACTGAACTAGCAGACGCCAAATTATAAATATGAGTTGGTCGAAAAGTTTCCAAGAGTGAGTAAACAAAATTGGTATCCAGAATATCGCCCCTGACATAATTGATATTCTCATGTCGGTACTCATTTGGAATTATAGAAGAATTTCTAATCACTCCAATTACCTGATTGCCCTCGGCTGACAGCTGTTCAGCGAGATATGAGCCATCTTGACCAAGTGCACCAAATATTAGGTGGACTGTAACCTGATCATTTATCACGTCTGGATGAAGCCCTTCACTAGTCGATCAGTTTCTTATAGGCATTTAGAGTAGTTGAAGAGGTTTTTTCCCAGGTAAACGATTCTGCAACCACTAGTCCTGACTGACACATTTCATGTATGCGTTGCTCATCGGCCAAAGTAGCAGATAGCACCTGTTCAATGGAATCTATGGCAGAAGGATCGAAGTATTCAGCTGCATCTTTACAAATTTCAGGAATACTTCCCCCAGTGCTCGCAATTACAGCACACTTAAGGGACATAGCCTCCACCGGAGGTAATCCAAATCCTTCATACAATGATGGATAAACCAGGCAAGCAGCATTTCGGTAATACATCGCAAGCTGGTGATCATTTGCACCCACTTGGCTTACTTTGCCAGCGATACCTAATTTTTGTAAGTCTGCTATTTCATTGGGAGTGAATCCTCCTCCCCCAACAGCCACAACTGAAAAACTGGACTTCAGTGATTTAGAATGGGAATAGGCAGTTACAAAATTCAGGAAATTCTTATAGCCACCACGCTTACCGACATAAAGGATATATTCGTTGTGTGTAAAAGTACCCATATCTTTTTCCGGCAGTAAATGAAGGTTCGAACCCAAATAAGTTACTGAGATTTTTTCGGCTGGCACTCCATAGATATTTATTAAATCATCTTTTGTTTGGCCGGAAATACTCAAAATGTGATCGGCATTATCTACAGAAATTCTTTTCTCATCAATTACTTTACGAAAACGCGGTTTCTTTTCTGGGAAAAGCTCACTTATCATGTCAAAAACAGTCACAACCAATTTAGTTCTTGGCTCTCGAATACTTGCATGATTTTTTGAGTAATAAGTCGGATGAAATATCAGGCCCTGTGTCTCCTCGCCAAGGCGTTTCAAGGCCTCCATATAAGATTCTTTAGGATCTGCCAGTGATTGAATTTCAAATCTTTTAACATCCAAAGTGCCTAACCTAGAGTTGGCATGATTTTGTGTAAGGACCTTGCCGCTTACTCCCAAATCAGAGAGTCCATGCATTAGTTCTCGAAAATAACGCGAGATCCCGCCTTCATTCTGCAAGGACCAAATCTCAGGTCCAAAAATGACACTCGGCAACTTTGGCATGGATAAATCTTATCGGTGCAGATACAGGGCGTTATAGATAGGTTCATTTCAGGGAGAGTTAAGATAACCCTATGCCGAATCGCCCAAGACTAGATACATCTAAAGGCAAGCCATGGCTTGTGACAGGTGGGGCTGGGTACATCGGGGGGCATGTAATTCAAGTCCTAACAGAAGCGGGAATTCCATCTGTCCTGCTGGATATTGACTTGGTTTCTGCGGGTCAGAAGTTTTCAAATCAAGAGAGATTCGAAAATTGCGATATCAGAGATAAAGCCGCCCTAAAAGAGGTTTTCACCAACCATCTATTTGAAGGTGTGATTCACTTAGTCGCGCTCAAGTCAGTTGAAGAGTCACAAACAATGCAGAGAGAGTATTTTGAGACAAATGTAGTGGGGACTCAAAATATCTTAGATGTCATGCTTGACTTCCATGTAGATAAAATTATATTTTCAAGTTCTGCTGCAGTATATGAAGCAAAAGTTGGAACAGAATTAGTTGATGAAACGTCTCCACTCAATCCAATTTCTTATTATGGCCAAACAAAAGTCGAGGCCGAAAAAGTAATCTTAGAGTTCTCAAAGAGAGAACAAATCAACTCAATTGTTTTTCGATATTTTAACGTAGCTGGTGCTGCTACTTCGGAATTAAAAGATAAATCAACGCAGAACTTAATCCCATTAACTATCAATAGGCTTAAATCTGGTTTGGCGCCTGAGATTTTTGGCGATGACTACGACACCCCAGATGGAACTGCAATTCGTGATTATGTAGATGTAAGAGACATAGCTGATGCACACTTGAAAGCTATCGAGTATTTTTCACAAAATTCATATTCCCATATTCTCAATATTGGTACAGGGCACGGCGCATCGGTCAAGGAAGTTGTCTCACTGACTCAAGAAATTATGGGAACTGCGATTCCACCATTGATTAAGGAACGCAGGTCAGGTGACATCAGCGCCATAGCGGCTGATTGCAAAAAAGCCAAAGAGGTAATTGGATTCAGTTCACGCTTCCACCTTCGAGAGATGATTGAGACTTCAATCTGATGAAGTCAGACGATTTTATTTCGGTGCGCCTTTTCGGAGGATTAGGAAACCAGATATTTCAGTACATGGCTGGAAAATCTCTTGCGGTAGACCTAAAATGTAGTTTGCATATTGATACAAGTTGGCTTCTGGATGGGTTTACACATGAGAATTCCAGTATTACTGAGTTCAATTTTTATAGGCCTGATCATGAGTTTGGGCAAGCCCATAAGAACACAGCACATTTATATTTAGAGAGACTGGCAACGGTAGTAGCTCGAAATTCTATTGCTATGTCCAGTTTGTTAAGAATCAATGCGCCAAGGGCTGTGGGATATGAAGATCTTTCTAAACTAAATCGAGGTGTTCAACTTCGTGGGTACTACCAATCTCCTCAGTACTTTATGAAACTGATGGAGTCGGGCGTAGTCTGCAAAGAGAGTTTCGAATTATTGGAACCGGGCGAGAAATTCAAGAAAGAATGCTCTCAAATTCCAAGAGATGGATTCATAGCAGTGCATGTACGCGGAGGAGATTACTTACAAAAGAATTCTGATTATCGAGAACTTTCAAGTGAATACTATGAAACTGCCCTAGACTCTTTTGGAAATGAAGTTAGGAATTTACCTAAGTGGGTATTTACTGATGATGAATCTCATGCAAAAAAGGTTTTAGCCTCCATTTCGAATTTGAATTTTCTAGAAAAGAAATCACTAACAGCAGCAGAAACTATGATTCTAATGTCAAAAGCAAAAGGAATAGTCGGCGCAAATTCGACTTTTTCTTATTGGTCAAGCATTATTAGTGGAGAGGATTCTTCAATATTTGTTCCAAAACGCTGGATGAAAAGAAATAGCCAACCAGAGGATTTCTTTCCTACAAGATGGCAACTTATTTAAATTTTAAGGATTGTCTTTTAAGTTTCATGAATATCACATATAAAGCTGGCATGACTAGGAAAACATTTCTCTTTAGAATTTGGCTGATAATAACAGTTAGAATCTTTTGTCTGTGAAGCCCATTGGTTAATTGATTGAAGTTTAGTAGGTCTTCAATAAAAAAAAGTATTCGTAAATCTCTATAAGGGACATTTTTATACTCAGGTAGTAATTTTGTAACTGAGTTAAGTAGTCCATCAAGATTTAAAGACGATCCATACTGCTGGCGTAGAGCATGAGATTTTTCTCGCATTAGTTCTTGCTTTGTTTGGGTAATACTTGAGCCATGGGCGGTGTAGTTAAGCAAGATAAGAGGAATCGAAGCGATTTCGCTCCCCTTAACCAGTCTGATCCATAAGGCTAGATCCTCTGCCGGAAAATCTACGGGCAAGTATCCCCCAGCGGCAATAACTGCGGACTTACGATACATAACCGAGGGGTGCGGAGTTCGCTGAGAACTTATAAGTGAAAATGCTGTGAGCTCAGGGGATATTGCGCTCGGGAAAATACCTAGGTTTGCCCCAGAAGGACTTATCATTTTATAGTCACTAAAGACGGCAGAGATTTTAGGATTATGAGTCAGGTATTTGACTTGCAATTCAATTCTATTCTTCTCATAAATATCATCAACGTCAGCTCTGGCTATAAATTCATTTGCTGCGATTTTAATCCCATAGTTCAAGGTTTTAACCAAACCCTGATGTTTGCATTTGTGGAAGACGATTCGAGCATCTAGCTTGCCGAGGGACTCAATTTCTTGATTAGTAAGATCGGTAGAGCCATCATCGATTATCAAGATTTCGTCTTTGGGGCCAGCAATCTCGCAAAGATTATTTATCGATTGCAATAAGAATGCTGAACCATTAAAAAGAGGTAGAAGTATCGTGCACGGTTGGCGTAGGCTTTCCTGTGACGACATTAGCGTACCCATTTTGCTTCAACATTTTTATCTACGGCTTGAATCTTAGGTGTGAGATTCCTTAATTGTGGGTAGCTGTAGTCAAAACAGAGTTCAGGACTCAAAAGATGAAATTGATTTTTAGATTGATACCAATTCAAATGACTTTCATCATGGAAAATCGCCACGATACCGCGAGCGAAATCTTCATTAATCCTCGAACTTAATTCTTCACAGAGTGTGATGATTTCTTCTCTCCTGCCAAGCCATGTACCGCCACAAACGTAGTTTCTTCTTAAAACTCTTGGGACAAAGGCTTTCGATTCTACATTTCGCTCCCATGTACCTAACCCACCGAATCGAATGTATGTTTTAGAGTCCTTTGCAAAGTATTTAAGGTTCTTTACGTAGAACATAAGTTTTTCAATCCCTACAGGGCGGAAATAACCCGGATGCTTGACTAATGCCACACCTTTTTGCCCTAGAGAACCTTCGAGTTTGGCAAAATCAATTTCACCGACAAATAGCATGTCAGCATCTAGATGCATCACATTGCGACCTAAAACCTGGTCAGCTATAGATGTTAGGAATTGGTATCGCAGAAGTGTGGGCAACGGCCACTCTTGATGTGGGATTGTTGAAACTAGAAGAGAGTTTCCCAATTTGGAAATCAAGTCGGGATCAATTTGTTCAGCTTTATCAGTAAAGACAACCCACTGAATCTTCACTGAGGGCCCATTAGTTTTGAGATAAGAATTAACCATTGCAGACCAGTATTTGATGTATCTATCGGTTGCGACCGAAAAGATAGTTAGGTCATACTCCTGTTGATTCACGAGGTAAATCTAGCGTTAGCGCCTATAAAAAGATGCAAGCGAGGCAAAGAGCTTTACAACCTAAGCGGGTTCAGGCCTGAATTCACGTGTTCCCATTACAATCTGTGTATGACTGAAGCAGCCCCAGCGCCTTTATTCTCAATCATAACTGTGGTTCGCAATGCAGTTGGCACCATTGAGAACTGCATTCAGAGCGTTGTTGGCCAAAGTTTAAGAGATTTTGAGTACATAGTGATTGATGGCCTTTCAGATGACGGAACTTCTGACCTGATTTCGAAACACATTGCCTCAATCGACTCATATGTGCGTGAAAAAGATGCAGGGATATACGACGCTATGAATAAGGCAATTGCAATGTGCCGGGGAAGGTATGTCGGCATTATTAATGCCGACGACGCTTATTTTGAAGACACTTTGAAAAATGTCCAGAAAGTAATTACCGAATTTCCTGATTCGCAGATTATCTATGGCGGTGTTCAGATTCTGGCTGAAAGGGGTGGATCGTTATTAGTTGACCACTCCAATTTAGACCGGGCGATGATTGCCCACCCTTCATGTTTCGTCTCGGCAGAGGCCTATCGGCTCTTCGGTGCATTCAACACCGACTTTAAGATTGCAGCGGATTATGACTTTATGCTTCGGGCACGAAACGCAGGAGCGGTATTTCAGAACTCCGGCCATTTATTGGCCAAATATCGCCCAGGAGGAGCTTCAGCCAAAAATCGCCTCCAGTCGATTAAAGAGATGATCGCAATCCAGGGGCACCACCTTGGCTGGAGTCCGTTTTATCGCCGTTATCGCCTCACCAGATACCTTGGGGCCACATTCTTAAAGCCCGCCAACCGATAAGCCCGGCGACAACACGCTCAAAACCCTCAATACGCCCTTTACCCTTCCCCATCCCATAGACTAAGAGCCTGATTCCGGCAGGGTTGTTTCACGCTGCCATTCGGCGAAAGCCCTGCTCGCACCTTCCCCCCATTTATAAGGTAAAAATAAATCCGCCAAGGACGCAACATTTGCCCCCCAGCGGTGTCTTAACTAATAGAGGGCAAGACGTTGCTCTTCTTATACAAACTCGCGGGAGTTACTTAAATGGCGTTATTAAAGTCAAAGGCAGCGAAACTAGCTGCACAGGCTGATGCCACCCGCCTTCTTGAAGCTGCTCCCGCATCAGCCCAAGGATCTGCTGCAGACTGGTCTATCTCTCAGCTCTCAGCTCTCTACACAGAACACCGCACACAGCTAGTTTCACAGGCTCGCCGCATTACCCGCGATGAGGCAGA
>Ga0304730_1001082_pt1 | contig 21525 bp, 23 predicted proteins | sample M_130628_MF_Meta_FD_190474 | JGI IMG/M metagenome (GOLD analysis project Ga0304730, IMG submission 190474) | Freshwater microbial communities from Lake Montjoie, Canada to study carbon cycling - M_130628_MF_MetaG (v2) (version 2) | ecosystem: Environmental > Aquatic > Freshwater > Lake | place...
CCAACCTACAATTGTAACTGCGTGACCACCTTGAGATCGTTCACCTTGTGGCGCCATATAAATATCACTTAGTTTTTCAGGTTTTTTATTTGGAGTGGGTTTTAAATTTTTCCAATACTTCATAAAACTGTCGAATGTTTGAAAACCACACACCATTGGACCATTAAATTGTAAATCTTTTTGTATTGCTTTTATTGTACCTTCCCTATTTATTGTTTTGCCTGACATTACCAATAAATTTTTAACTCCTCCTTTACGTATTTTAAATAAAATCTTATCTTTATCTTTAAGCACATCCGGATCAGTGCAATTCCAACATGCCTGATTATTATTTACATTTGATAAATTATCTGGAAAAATCCAATTTTGAGAATTACCATTTTTACCTGTAATTAACTGATATGGCCAACATATATCTAATTTAACTCCCGGTTCGACATTTAAATAACCATTTTTTTTAGCTTCATCGCTAGTCATTTGTAAAAATTCACATGCAGAAAACGGATCACCTCCGGTATCACATGTATTATTTCCATTAACTCTACTTCCAAATAATTCCGTAAAAAAATTATACGCAATTGTAACTAACCATGTTGGTGATAAATATATAATATCTGTTAAATTATAATCTTTCTGATATTTTATAAAATATCTATCTCCTAATGCACACGAAATTGCAAAACTCCAACAACATCCACAACCAGCTTGATTTCTAGGATTTATAATACCCGCTTTATCTCTCCAGGTAAAATCGCTAGGTAAAGGTACTTCAGAAGATAACGCAAATAAACGTAAAGAATTTTGTTTATCTTTTTCGGTTATTTTTCTTTTCATTTGACTTCCAAATGTAAATTTTCCTGTATAAGGTTTTTGTAATGCAAATGCTTTTTGTTCAGAAACTGAACATTTATCTTTTGGCACATCATATTTCCATTTACTCATTATATTTTATTATAAAAAATATAAATTTATTTTAAAATGTTTTAATAAATGAGTGATAAATTATGTTATCAACTTTTACAAACATATAAATTAGAAAATTCTAAATTAGACTTGGAAATTAATCAAAATATAATTATTGAATATGAAGAATATATAAATACCTCTATATGAAAAGTTGAAAAAAATACAAAAAGATTCTGATAAATATAAAGTTATTATGATAGAAATAATAAATATTGATAAAAATCTTAAAGAAGAACAAAAACTTAGAATATTAATTATTAATGCTATAGAAAATTTTGAAAAAGAATATAAAAAAGCATATAATGAATATATAGAAAAATGTAAATATTATAGAGAAAAAATAAAATTTTTTGATATTAAAAGATAATTTTTAAACTTTTTACAAGTTTAAAAATTTTACATTTTATTAATTAAATAAAGCTATTGAAAATTACTTTCAAGACCTATTATTACAATTTAAAATATTCTTTTCAGAAATAATAACGCTCATTTTCTCAAAATTATAGAAAATCGATTTTATTTACCGCCTCTAAGTTCTCCTGGACCATGTGCAAAATGACATTTTTCTCCTCTGAAACATTGTCCAGTCATCCATTGTTTACACATTCTCGTTTTATAATTAGCATTTGGATTTGGATTTGGATTTGTTACCATATTTTCATTTAAATACAATTTAGATACAGCCTTTGTAAATCCTAATCTTGCCAAAGTTTCAACTGCTTTTTCTGCTGCTTTTTGTTCTGAATCAGACTTTTTAGCTGCAGTACCGCGACCAATTTCTTCCTTTCTACCATTAAATTTTCTATAAATAATAGTAGTTGTAAATACATGTCCAGCTTCATTTGGTTCACTTCTTGTATGTTCGTATTCAATAATTCCAATAGCTTCTTTGAAGAAATCAACAAGTTCTTTCAATCGAGTTTTTGCATCATACAAATCCTCATATTTTAATGATATTTCCATATCATCAAAAATACTTGCTAAAATATCATAAACAATAGCATATCCTACACCTTGTCTTATATTATTATCCAAAATATATGCAGTAGCACCAATAAATGCTTCAAACACGTCTTCTAAAAGATCTTTGCGTATTTTCATTCTTTCTTCTTCAGTAGCAGTAATAAATTCCCAGAAACCTAATTTATCTGCGATATCAAAAAATGTAGCTTTAGCACCATAATTAATCTTAAGTCTAGCTACAATTTTAACAGCATCAGCACACATAAGCTGTGGAAATCTTCTATACATATACCAAATAATAAAAGAACCAGCCATAACGTCTCCAAGCTGTTCATATACTTCATAATTATTAATGGGGTCAGCAGTATTTGATGTAAAAACATCATTATATATCTTCATACTATCTGGATTCATTAATAATTTTATGTAATGATCTTTTAATTTACCACGTTTTAACAAGTCGTAAATGATCTTTCGAAAATTATTATTTCTAGGACCATTATATATTTTCTTCTCATCTTCAACTCCATCAATATTCATATTCATATCTTTAATATTATCCATCATATCCCCTATTTTATTATTAAAAGTTATTTTAAAATTTCATTTTTATTTAAATAAATAGTCAAGTATTTTTGTCTTTTTTAACAATAATAACAATCCAATAGTACCTACAATTACAATTCCTATTAATTGTATTCCTTTAAGTTTTACCGTATAATTTCTATTTGCAATTAATAACTCATTACTTAATTTTTGATGTGCTTTAATAGCATTTGTTATATTATCTTTTATATTAAGGTCAATCTCTAAATTTTTTTTGTTTATTTGAGATAAACTAGTTTTTATATCATCGGTTTGTTGTTTAACTTGTGATACTTTACTTTTTATATCATTAAAATCTCTAACAGTTCCAGACCCAGAAAAATATAAAGTGCCTACAACACTACTTAAAAACATTCCCATCATTAAAAGTTCTGCCATTTTATTATATATATATATATATTAAAATAATAAATAAATAACAATTATAAACACAAGTAAAACTGTTAAAGAAAGAAATGTGCTTTGTTGTCCTAAATTATTTGTAACTAAAGTATTATAGTATTTCATAGTTTCTTGGATTACAGAATTATTTGTTATAATCCAGTCGTAAAAATCTTGATTAACCTGACTTTGTGTTTTTAAAGATGATATTATTCCTACATTTAAAGTTTCTTGCAGTGTTGTTTGTGCTTCAGATAAATCACTCCTTAAATCAGATAAAGGATCCCAAGCTTCTCCAAAACCTAATAATGCTAGTGTGCCATGACCCAAACCCTTAAAAAAATTAACCGCATCTTGTTGATTACTCATTTATTAAAGCAAAAAAAAATAAAATATATATTAATAAAATGCCAGAATTAGTTATAAAGCCAAAAGTTTTTGAAGACCGTATTTTAAAACCACGTCCAAAAACACTTTTTGAAAGAATTTTTAAATCAAGTTCTACATTAGATTCCTTAAATACAGAATATATAAAAGCTTCTAAAACAGAAAGTACAATAAATAAAGTCAGATTAGATGCAGATGTGTTAAATATCACTAAAACAAATATAGATGTTGTTAATGAAACTGCTACAACATTAGGTAAAAAATTTGATTCGGCAGATACAACTCCAATTGAAAAATTACAAACTACAATGATTGAAAATTATCCTAAACCAATTAATGAAGTTGTAACTTCGTTAAAAACCACTGAAGCTGCTATAAAACCTGAAAATATAACAACAATGAGAGACATATTTAATACGTCAGGTCAGTCTATACAAACAAATATGGATCCTGTTATAAGTAAATTAGAACCAAATAATTACAGCAGTTATAAAAGTGCTATGGATGAACTTAAAATTGCATCTGAACAATTTGATAAAGCAGTAAATAGTAATGATATAAATGCTATAAAAAATGCTAAAACAAATCTTGATAGATCGCAAGCAAAAGTAGATACTATACTTGAAAGTTCCGAAAATTTAAAAACACAAGTAAAATCAAAGGGACAGGATTGGGGTACTTTTAAAGAAATAATAAAATATTCTGTTTATTTATCTGCTATGGTAGGTACTCTTGTAGGATTATTTTTTCTCTTACCAAAAGCTTTAACTGGTTGTTATTTATTTAAAAATAAAGGAGGAGATATTTTAAAATATAAATTACAGGGATGCAGCGATTGGTATGATAAAGATGCAAATCAAAACTATTGTTCTTGTGGTACCAAAACTGTCTCTGGTAAAGAAGTAAATCCAAATTGCGATGCATTACCAGATGATAAAACCAATCCCTATTGTATCGGAAGAACAACTGGTGATACGAATCCAAGATGTCAATTTCCATATGATATCAGATATCAATGTAATAATATTTCCGATTATACAAAAGATGGTGCAATATGGTATTCATATCAATTATACACTCCAATGTCTATTATAAGTGATGTTTTAAATACTGCCGCAAATGCATATGAGTCTTTACCGAGTACGGAAGATATTATAAAATATTTAATAATTGGAGGAGCAATTTTCGGAGGATTATTTTTATTATTTATTATAATAATGTTATTTAAGTAATTTTAAACTAAGAAATAGTTTAAAATTTTATTTATTCATACCAATATAATATACATTACAACTTTGTCCTATAAAATGTCCAGTTTGAAAATAATAATTATTTATATCAACAGGATTAATTTTGTCTCTCCATGGAGTAGGTGCTTCAGTAAAACATACATTTTGTGCAAAATCTAGTGTAGTATTACTATTATTATTTTTAAAGTTTATAGTTACAGTAACTCTAACACCATTACCTTCGCTTACATATATACCTCCAACTCTTTTTGAATAATCAGAAATACTTTGTGAAGGAGTTTGCGACAAGAAAGTATTTACAAAACCGGTGCGATCATAACCATACACAACGTTATAACTTGTAAATGTTACTCCTGGACCTGGTATTAGTAATAAACTTCCACAACCACTTGCACGTAAATCCGGTACATCTGAAGGTAATGATTGTGGTATATCTTTTACTATATTACAATATTCGCCCGTTAAACCACTATTTGCATCACATGTACATGTAACAATATTACCAGAAACATCGCTAGGTATACCATTATTATTACACTGTGCTCTTGTTAAATTACATCTTCTTCCGTAATATTGAATATCGCCTGGTTTAGCGATACTGCATATACAATTTCCGAATGGATCTGATGTACCATTATTATTACAATATGCTTTTGCATCAATTATTCTTCCATCAATACAAATATTTGATGTTCCAGTTATAAAATTAGAACATTGTTTTGTCGCATCTGCTGTATCGCAACTTTCCGGAAAATTACTAGTCCAATCAGGATTATTATTTTCTTTTAGTATTTGGTTACCGTACTGATCATAAGACTGTACTTGGTTTGTTAAACCACCATCTTGTCTATTACATTGTTGTATTCCAACACAGGCTCCTGTTTTATCATTATAATATATATCTGATACAGATGGATTTGCCAGTTCGTTGACACATGTTAAATAATCACAACTTTTTGTATTCTGAATATTTGAAGAAAATAATTGTTTTCCTACAGCTCTCCCATAACTTAAATTTGGGTCATCTGCACAATAATAACCGTTATTTTGGTTAAAAGTTTGTTTCATTATGTTATTTAATTTCATTTGAGATGGTTCATCTTTCATTTCTTGTAAAACATCATACCAATAACATGTATTATTTCCATTACATTCATTTTTATTTTTAAAAGTCTTACATAAATCAATTCCATTAATATTTCCTAACTCTTTTGCGCTACAAAATCCCAAACCTGTTGCCGTGTCTGTTTTATCTATTTGAAAACATGGATAATGGTTATTAATTGCAGGTGGTACTGCGTATTGATTACCTTTATAACAACCTGTATCTGTATTTACACATGTATATAGATTTTTTGTATTTGTATCATAAATTATATTTGAATTTGTCTTTGCTTGTGTCGCGAGATTTGAAGTAGAATCTATGTTTCCTACAACTACACATTTTTGGTTTTGTTCACATTTAATATTTCTTTCATCTCCTGGTCCACATGGTTGTAAACACTGATTATTTATACAAATACTTGTACCACTGCAACATGTAGTATTACCATTTGAATCTTGACAAATTTGACTTGGAGAACAACATATATTTTGTTCAGAATTTAAGGGATCCTGATTGCAATTTTGACAACATTTATAACCATCTTTTGTTAAACATGGAGTTTCGCAACATTTTCCTGCTACACATTTGGTATTATATATTCTATTAGGTCCGGACCCTGACGCAGAACCACAATCAGAATCGTTTATACACCCTTGTACGCATATACCTGCAACTGGATCATAAACTTCTCCTTCAATACATGTTATACAATCTTCTGAAACAGAAGACCATATAGATGGATATTGACAGTTTTTTCTACATGCGCCGCCTTTATAATTTTCATCATAAATTTGACTACTAGTACATTGTTGTATACATTTTTTTTGCACTTCATCATATCTTTGATCCGATGGACATGTAGTTGCGAATTGTTTTGCAACCAAAACAATCATTGCAACAAATGAACCAAAAATTATAGCTAAAATTAAAATTTTTACTGGTGATATTGGCATATTTATTAATAATAAATATAATTAAAAAACTATATGTTATAAATAATTTAAAATTGAAAAAATTAATAAAATTTTAAATTAAATATAAATGTCTTCAGACGATGATAGCAATTTTGTGAATCAAATGTTTGATATAGTATTTAATAATAACAGTGATGTTCAAGATCTTCAGAATTATTTATCTACTAATATTAATGGTAACTTATTAAATAGTATGTTCAATAATACTTTTAATGCAAGCGATGAATTTAATAATTATGATCAAGAACAAAATAATAATTTTGTTTACAATCCATTTAGTTTATTGAATTATGTATTTTATGATCCAATTGAAGAAGTATTACAAGAAAGTTTAAATATGCAACCAGATGGTTTAGAAAAAACTGATCATGTTATAAAAATCAGTTCCACAAGATATGAAACTTTAGATGAAAAAATACAAAATGAAAATAAAGCATGTAGTATTTGTATTGTAGATTTCGACAAAGAAGATAAAATATCTATTACAAATTGTAATCATATATTTCATACAGATTGTATAACAGAATGGGGAAAATATAAAACAGAATGTCCTATATGTAGAGAAAAGTTAGAATAATTTTTTTCTAACCTATAATAAATGTTTAATTTTGACTTTAAAAAATTATTTGAAGATAAGTTTTTATTACTTATTTTCGCTTGTATTATAATAATTTTATTTGCTGGAGTATTTCAAATTGTCACAAATAGTAAAGGTTCTTGGTCAAAATATTTTATGATGTCAGACAATATAACAACATCTAAATTGCCTTTGAAATCACAAAAAAAACAAACAGATAGTAAAGGTGAAATAGAATGCCGGAATGTATTAGAAGACATGTTTAGAAGACCTTTTAAAAAATACAGACCAGATTTTCTTAATAATCCTGTAACTGGAGGAAGTTTTAATATGGAATTAGATTGTTATAATCCAGAATTAAAATTAGCAGTTGAATATTCAGGTAAACAACATTATGAATATGTACCTTATTTTCATAAAAATAAAGAGGCATTTTTAAATCAAAAATATAGAGATGAATTAAAAAGAAGAATGTGTAAAGACAATATGATAACATTAATAGAAGTGCCATATACAGTAAAAATACAAGACATAAGAGGTTATTTAACAAATAAACTTTTAAAAAATGGATATATTTTAACTTAAAATAAATTTGAATTTACAAATTGTTTAATATTATAATATTAAACAATGATAATACCTGTAAGATGTTTTACTTGTGGAAAAGTAATTGGGAATAAATGGGAAAAATATCAACAGTTGATAACTGAATATGAAGAGAAAGATGTTTTAGATATGTTAGGTATGAATAGATATTGTTGTAGAAGAATGTTATTAACACATATTGAATTGATTAATAAGTTATTAAATTATAACAAAAATTAAAAATATAAGATCTTAAGTAATTTAAAATATTTTTATTTTAAATTAATTTATAATTGTATTATCTTCTTCCTCCTTTTCTTCTATCATCTTGTTTATCTTTGATTGCATTTTTTAATCTAAGGGCTGGAGGTACATCGTATTTCTTTTTTCTATCTTCATAGCTTTCTTCTGAATCAGATGACGATGATGAACTAGTAAAACTTTCATTATCTGTATCATCACTTTCAGAAACAGATACTAAATCTTCAGCATCAATGTCCTCATCATCAATAAATTCCTCAATCGCACCATAACATAGAACGTCATTAATTCTCTTAATTTTTCTCTTATTCTTATCTTTCTTGCCAAAACCAAAATCAATTTTTTGTAATTTACCATCAAATTTACGATGAAATGATGTATGATTTAAATCAACTTTTGTCATTTCTTTAGCGGTTTGTGCAGAAACATAATGTTCAAGATCTAAATCAAAAGTACTATATTCATCTAGGACATACCAATCTACTTGTTCTAGTTGATCTTGAAGATGTTTTAAATTTTCTTCATTACCTTCAACGCGAATAAAATAATACCAAGACTCCATTTCTTCTCCATTTGTTTCCATTAAAATGGCGTAATCCCCAGTCATGATATGACTTGGTTCAGGTTCAGTATTTGTATTTTCAACATTTTCTTCTTCTTTTCTTTCCGGTGTAGACATATTTAGTTATTAAATTTGTAATTTTTAAATAACTTATTCAGAATAATCAGTTTCTGATGTCGAAGAATTCATAGTTTCAGTATTTTCTCCATCATCATCATCCATAATTGTTAATAAATCGTTTACCTCTTCATCTTGATATGGATTTTTAGATTTATTATTTAAATATGATATTAACCCTATATCTACTGGAGTTAACTTAATTCTACCTGCATGTATTGCTAAAAAATTTGCATTTTTTAATATATTAATGATATATTGTTCAATAAAATGTTGTAAAGTGATAAAAACATCTTTACTAATTTTTATATTAGTATCAACTACATTTTCTTTAAAAATGTGTCTTGTAAAATGTTCAAAAGATAATTTTGCAAATATTAAAGTATCACTAAATTTTTGTTGTTTTTTTATATTTCTTATCGCTACTGTACCAGAATGAAATCTTCTATTATTTTTTTTATTTTCAGTTTGTTTAAGTTTTTTCTTGGGTTTTGTAATTAATGATGAATGAATAAAAGGTAATACACCACCACCTAATAAATTTATATTTAATTTTACAAATAAATTATTTAGTTCATTATCAGTTCTGATAGCAAGTTCAATATCTCTAATATTTATTCTTACTCTTTTATTTTCTTTACATATTTCATTTGAAATATCTAATATTTCATATGTTAAATATTCTAAAACAGCAGCTAAATAGATAGGTGCAAGAGAATTAACCATTATTTTAATATAACCAAATTGTCTTAAAAATTTTTCTACTAATGATGGTGAAAATATTATACCCGCCTTTATTTGTTTACATAATAATAATTTTTCTTCATTACTTTCCTCTTTATCAAAACCTTTATATTTTTGTATTGCATTATAACCTTCATTTAATGAATTTTCAAGTAAAATACCGGAAAAAGTCATTTTAATAGCACTAGAAATTTCTTTATCAGTAATTGTTTTTTTCTTTGACGATGTTACAATATTTAATGCTATATTTGATATATATTTAGTTATAATACATAAAGCGCTATTAAGTTGTTGTTTGCAATTTGAAGTTATTCCACTTTTATCACAAATTTGCTTTAAAACTTTTGATATATATACTTCAAAATAATGACTCTTCTTTCTTTTAATAACTTTTTGTTCATCCATTTACTGGAATAATAATAATCTTTTAAATAATATAAATTTAAAGTTATATTTTTGTTACTTAAAATGTAGAAAATTTCAAAACCCTCTATTAACAGATTGGCAAGACGTGCTGGTGTTAAAAGTATTTCTGAAGATTGCTATGATACAATTAGAAATTTAATTGGAATGGAGTTAACTAATATTGTAAAAAATGTAATTGTAATCAATAGTCATAACCAAACAAAAACAATTATGGTAAAAGATGTTTATGATACTTTACACTTAATGAATTATAATGTAACACAATCTAATGATCTCAATAAAAGCACTTGTTTAAAATAAATTACCAGTTTCAATATCAATATTATCTAATATAAATTTAACAATATTAGATTTTTTTGCATTTTTTTGGAGGAACTAAACCACACTTTTTAATGTAATCATTTAACCCTTTAACAGTTTGTACAAACATAAAATCAATATCGTTCATTTCTTCAGATGTTTTTTTACTTCTTCTTCTAGATTTTCTACTTCTTCTCGACTTTCTACTTCTACTTCTACTTCTACTTCTTCTTGACTTTCTACTTATTCTCGACTTTCTACTTATTCTCGACTTTCTACTTCTACTTCTCGACTTTCTACTTCTACTTCTTCTACTCGACTTTCTACTTCTACTTCTACTTATTCTCGACTTTCTACTTCTTCTCGACTTTCTACTTCTACTTCTATTTCTTCTCGACTTTCTACTTCTACTTCTTCTCGACTTTCTACTTCTTCTCGACTTTCTACTTCTTCTCGACTTTCTACTTCTTTTAGATTTTCTACTTCTAATTCCCATTAACATATTTTTATAATCTTCTGCATCTCCTATAACAATTATATCAAAATCGTTATCATTATCATTTACCTTATCGATATCATAATCATTATTTATATATTTTTTATATAGTCTTTGGAGCATTAATATATATGCCCCATCATACTTTTTCATAAGATTATATATTTCATCACTACTTTTCTTTTGTTTCAAAAATTTAAAAGCATATGGTATTATACTCTCAATATTTATTATTATTCCATCTCTAAATATATCGCTGATTTTAATATCTTTAATATCTTCGATAGTATATCTATCAGATTTTAATGCATCATCTAAATAAATCAAACCTTGTAAACAATTTATAAAATTCTTGAAAGTATTATTATTATTAAAATAATTTTTTATAATATTTTTTTTGTTTTGTACATTTCTATTCATTTATCATTTTTAAAGAAAATTATAATTTGTTAAAAATCTTCTAAGATTTTACTGTATAATTTATAAAATTTTTAATTTATAACTAAAAATAAGTTATAAATTATTTATACAAATTGAGAGTAAAATTTTAAAGAATTTAGTAGTTCTTTAATGTCTCTATTAGCTGGTTTATAATCTAATTGATAAAAACATTGATCAGCAACTTTCTTTTGTTGTGTTAAAGTATAAAATATACCGGCTGCAGCCATTGCAGAAATTATTTTTTTAGCAATATTTTTCCAATTCATACCACTTTTTTTACTTTTTTTATTACTTTTAGCAGACTTTGATAAAACACTTTTAACAATTTGTTTAATTTTATTACTTACATTTATTCTTGATCTTCTACTTCTTAACTTTCTTGATCTTCTACTTCTTCTTGACTTTTTACTTCTTGACTTTCTACTTCTTTTAGACTTTCTACTTCTTAATTTTCTTGATCTTCTACTTCTTTTAGACTTTCTACTTCTTAATCTTCTTGACTTTTTACTTCTTTTAGACTTTCTACTTCTTAACTTTCTTGATCTTCTACTTCTTTTAGACTTTCTACTTCTTTTAGACTTTCTACTTCTTCTAGACTTTCTACTTCTTCTAGACTTTTTACTTATTAACTTTCTACTTCTTCTAGACTTTTTACTTCTTCTAACTTTATTTTTTCTGTAAAGTTTTCTTAAACCATCGGGTGTTAATTCAGACATTCTTTTTTTATTTAAAGAAACTTTTTAAAAATTATAACTTTATAATTTTATCAAATACTCCTTGAATTACTTGGTGTGCTATTATAAGAACCATTTTTCCTTTAAAATTTTCTTTTATTGCATCAAATACTACTGTTGTTGCTTCTTGATCTAAACTTGCTGTTGATTCATCTAATAATAACATTGGTGTATTGAACATTTCTCCTAATGCTAATGTAAATGCTAATACAACTCTTGATAATTCTCCTCCGCTTAACATATTTAAATCACATTCCATATCTTTATATTGAATTTCTATATTAATTTGAGGTTTATTATTTTTTTTAGTTTCCTTAAAAGGTAATAAACGAACTATTATTGGATTATCTGCGAAAAAAGCATCTAAATATAATTGAGCGTGTGTATTTATAGAATCAACTATATTTGCTAATGCTATACTTTCAGCTTCTAATATTTTTTCTTTTAATAAAGTAGCACCAGAATATTTAAGACGATCATCTTTTTCTTGTATTTCAAGATCTTTTAATTTTTTTGTCCATGATTCGTAATTATCTTTTTCTTTAATATAATCATTATATTTTTGTATATTTTCTAAGTTTTTAATATGTTCCTCCTTTTTAGTTTCTAATTCATCTATTTTCTCTTTATTTTCTTTTATTAAAGATTCTATATCCTCTATATATCTAATTTCTTCATATTTAGAAATATGTTTATCTTTTTTATCTTTAGTCTGTTTGTTAAATAATTTCCTTTCTTCTTCTAATTTTTCTTTTTCATTAAGCTGTCTTTCAATTGCTTCTTTATTTTTTTCTTCTTTTATGATAATATCTCTTAATTCTTCTTCTGAATATTCATCATCAAATTCTTCAAAAGTTTTTTTTAATTTATTAACTTTTCTCTCAAGATTACTCAATTCTCTTTTAAAAGATTCATATGAAGATGAAAATATATCTTCTTCAATATTATTTTTAATAGTTAAAATACGTTTATTTTTAACTTGTTCTGCTTTATAATAATTTTCAAAATATTCTAAGTCTTCAGAAAGTGTATTTTCATTAATATCTTCATCATATTGAGATTTTATTTCATTAATTTCTTTTTCGAGCTTATTTTTACGTTTTAAACTACTTTCATTATCACTTATTTCAGATTCAAGGGTTTTTATATTATTTTTTAGTTTAATAACTTCTTTTTTTATATTATCAACATCTATATCTTCGTTTATAAAATCATCTTCGTTTATATGAAGTTTATTATCTCTAAATGATAACTTTTTATTACATGAAGGACAACAATATATTATTTTTTGTTTTTCTAATTTATCTATTAATTCTTTGTTATTTTGCAGTTCTTGTTTATATATTTCTAGTTTTTCTTTCTTATTAACTACGTCTTCTACAATAATATCTTTTAGTTCTTTATTTAAAAAAGAAATACGTTTTGCATCTTTTAATATATCTTTTGTCTCTTTTATAGTATCTTGAATCTCTTTTTCAGAATAATCTTTCCAAGTATTGTCTGATAAATTTTGTAATTCTTCATTAAGTTTATTTATTTCTTCTTCTTTCATTTTGTATAGTTTATCTTTATCAGTTTGATATCTATTTTCAAGTAAAGTAAATTCTTTTTGATTTAAAATAGTTTTTAATGTATTTTTATATTTACTCAATAACTCGTCTCCTATGTATTGTATTTTTTTTTCTGATAAAGATAATTCTGCTAATTTTTCAGTTAAAGATTCTATATTTTCATTTTTACTATTCAAAAAAGTATTAAGTACTTCAATATCTTTAAGTTCTTCATGTAATTTTTCTATTGTATTTCTATTTCGTTTTATTAACACATCGCAGTTTTTCTTTCTAATTTCCTCATTTTTGGTTATTTTTTCATAGTCTATTTTTTTACCTTTTAATGGAAAATTAACTTTAATTGGTTCTTTAAGTTCATCTACAACTTTATTTGTTAATTCCAATTGAGCAATTGTTTCTTTTAACTTATCATTACGTTGTGTAATAAGAGATTTACAACGTTCTTTAATTTTTCCTAAATCAATGTTTTTAAATGCAAACTTCTCAAGAAATTCCAACTTTTCTGTTGGCGACATTATTATAAAAGAATTTAATGCATTTTGTGAAATATAACCTGTTACATCAAAAGTATCTCCAAAATGTTTATTTATAATTGCTTGAGCAGCATCATTTTCATATTCATCATTTAAAATTAGTTTATTGGGTCGTTTAGTTCTTACAATTTTCATATTATCAAATTCTAATTCAACACGACATGCAGTTTTACCATAACTTGATACTTTTGTACCAGTACCAAATAATGCAAATTGAATACCCATTAAAATAGTACTTTTACCGGAACCTGAAGCGGCGGAAATTAATACCAAACCATCATCTCCAAATTCAAAAGTATTATCAGAATAACATCTAAAATTAACTAATCTTATTTTCATATTATAATTTTTCTATAAAAAAAATTATAATAAATATCAATTTTTTTATTTTTATTAATAAATGAAACCAATTTATATAGCATTGATTATAATAGGAATTTTACTTTTATGCTCTTTTTTATATGCGATTTTTAAACCAGAAGCACAAATTACAGTTCCTTCTAATGAACAACCAAAATTAAAAGAAAGTATTACATTTAATCCTAATCTTGGAACTGACTATTCAACAACTGATAATAAAGAAAAAACATTTACATTAGGTATATTTAATAATAATGTAATGATTAACGCAATGTCTTTCACATTTGATATTGTTAATAGTGTTTTTAATACTTCATCTGTTAAAATATCTATAATTAATATTAATAATGATGTATTATATAGTACTACTATTACCAATTTTAAAAATATTCCAATTGTGGTTCAAATAAATAATATTATAATTAATAAAGATTCAAAAGTTAATTTGACACTAAACGGTATCAATACAAAGATATTTAGTCCAAGTATTTCAATTAATTATTATGTTATACCAGTAGTTACAAAAATACCTTCATTTCCACCAGCTTCTATAACAAAATTAAATACAAAAATATGGCCTACTGTAATTTCAAAAAATCCATATGCAATAACATTCCCAGAACTATGTCCAAGTGCAACTGTAGATTATGGAATCAATATACCGGATATAAATAAAGTAAGTCTGGCTATAAGTGGCGGAGGTTCAAGATCTTTTACTTGTATGATCGGGTATTTTAGAGCGTTAAACAGAATGGGATATAAAAATAAAGCACAATATGCATCTAGCGTTTCCGGAGGTAGTTGGTTTTATGGTTTATACTCATTTTGTCAAGGAAATCCAAAATTTACAGATGAAATTTTATTAGGAGAAAGTTGCGGTTTTGCAAATGGAATTATAGTTCCATCAAAAATAACTATAGATGTTTTAAGTAATACAAATAAATCAAATTCCTTATATTATGGCCGTATATTTGAAAAGAAAGATTTGTTAGAATATGTTGTAGAAGCAATAATATTACCAAGCGTTCCTATTGATTTAGCTTATAATTATTCTATCGGAAAATTGATTTTAGAAAAATATGGTTTAAATGAAGATGTACCAGTTGCAACAAGTTTATTACATGCAAATGATATTTCTTCTCGTAATATTTTTAAGGGTTCTCCTCTTGTAATGCCTCCAAATACTCCTTTTTGGATTTGTAATACAACTTTATTTTTTAATTATGTATCTGATTCTCCATATCCATATGCAGTAATACCTATGACACCTTTATATTCCGGAGTGCCTCAATCAATAAATCAAAATGACAATACAATTGGAGGGTATTTAGTAGAAAATTTTTCTTTTGGTAATACTGAAGCTCCAACTGATATACAAATACCGTCTAATAACTTACCGTGTTCTTTACCTTATTTTACAACTTTAAAGAAAAATACCGAAATAAGAACATTAAGAGATATGTTAGGTACTTCATCAACCGCATTCGCAAATGTTTTATATCAACCACAAAATATAAGTAATATTTTAGCAACACTTTTACCGAAAAGTTCTGCTGAATTAATACCAAAATATAATATATGGGGAGATACACCTCCTGTACCCACAAGATCGGATTCCCAATGCACTTCAGATTTAATAAAAGGTGAATGTAAAGTACCTTATGGTTATGATGTAAATTCATGTGCAAGGATAGGTCCTCAATGTTATTCAATAACAGCTCCACAATGTACTAACGATAGCGATTGTAATTGGAGTTTTTCAAAATTACAATGTGTTAATAAAAATACAAACACATCTGAATTAACATGTAGAGCAAATCCTTCATTTTTTAAACCATGTAAATGTGTAAGCCCTCCTACATATACACCTAATACTTCTAAATATTTAAACAATCAAAATGCAAAATTAAGCGATGGTGCATTTAGCGATAATACAGGGATTTTATCATTATTAGCACGTGGAGTTAAAAAGATTATTAGTTTTGTTAACGGAACTGGTATTATATCGGAAATTTGTGATATACCACAACTTTTTGGACTTGCAAAACAAGAATGTATACCAGCTGGAAGTATGTCTCTAAATACAATAAAAGTATTTAATTCGAGCGATTATACAAATAAAGTATTACCACAATTTAATTCCACATATTTAAGTGGAGGTCCGACTTTTGCTAGAGTAAGATTAAATGTTTTAGAAAATATTGTTTTTGGAATTACAGGTAATTACGAAGTTGAAATATTATTTATATTACAACAACCTTCAAAACGTTTTATTGATAATTTACCAAATGAGGTAAAAAAAGAAATTAATAATGATGGTTTATTTAAAAATTTTCCAGGCTACAAAACATTCTTTCAAAATTTTAATTTAGGTATAATTTCCTTAACATTTGAACAAAGTAATTTATTATCTACATATACTGACTGGTGTTTAAATCAACCCGAATTAAAAAAGAATGTACAAGAAATGTTTGCATGATTTTATAACTTATTATAAGTTATAAAATATCCCAATCATCGGATAATGAAGTTGAAGATGATAAATATAAATTATCATTTATTTCATTAAAATAATTATCTCTAATATTTATATTTTCTAATATATTTAAAACACGTGCTTCATCATTACTATTATCATCTATTTTTATCTCTTGCAATTGACTTATTATAAAACCTTCTTCTTCTTTTACTTCTTCTTCTTCTTTTACTTCTTCTACTTTAATTTCTTCTTTTACTTCTTCTTCTTTAATTTCTTCTACTTTAATTTTTTTGTTTTCTTCTTCTAGTTCTTTTAATCTTTCTACCAGTTTATTCATAAATAATGGATTAATTGTACTATATTTATTTTTATTTGAAATTCTATTAATCTTATAAAACATTGTATTTAATTCTAAAGATTTTGTTGTTAAATCAATATGTTCTATTATATCGTATCCATCATACTTGTTATAAAATATGAATTCTGTGCTATCCGCATATCCGAGATTATTTAACATTGTAAAACCTTCATTCTGTAATATTTTTAATTTATCAGTAATTTCATGTAATATATTTGAAATATTAAATGCTATATTAAAATTACCTACTATATATGTCTCATATGTTTCTAAACTTATACCATAATTATTTTCTAGTTTATTTTTTAATTCTATTATTTGATTTAAACATTGAATATCTTCGGAATCGGTATTATTTTCATTAAAATCAAGATTAATTACAGAAATACCACTAGAACTTTCTAAACATTCAAAATAACACCATGTCATACCCTTATTTGATACAGTATTTTTACAACACCATTTTTCAAAACCACAATGTTTATATTTTTTATTTGCATAAATAGCACATCCACTATCATATAATGGTTTTAATAAAAAAAGAGATTCTAAGTCAAACATACTAGTCATTGATCTGTTTTCATTCATAAAACCTAAAATATCACCAAATATTTGTTTGGGGTCATTTGTAACATAATTATAAAATGGAATTACACGTGTAATAATACTTATAAATAATGTTACAATCTCAAAATCATTTGATTCTATATCGTCTGAGAAACTCGATATAAATTTTGGTTTTATATATTGAGATAATCTATATCCAACATAATCAAATAATTTACCTAAAATTCCACTTCTATAACCATATAAACCTTGAATACATAATATTTTTAAAGAATCTTTGTCGGAATTATCATTAATAGAATATTGAATATAATTTTTCCATTCTGAAATAGTATTATAAATATTATTAATAAAAGGTTTTCCGCGTATGTTCATAGAACATATACTTTTTAAATTTAATGACATTATTATTTTTATTTTTTTTCTTTAAGTATTATTTATATTAAAAAAAATATAATTTAAAGTATTCTAATCCTCAAAATAAATGTCCGTAGAATTATCTTATCAGACCTATGATGATAAATCATTAATTGTTTTTGGAGACAGGCGTAAGTTTCAAAAACAAATAAATTTATTGGGAGGCCGTTGGAACTCTAGAAAAGAGGGTTGGCTATTACCAGTTATTAATAGAAATAAATTAGATGGTTTTATTTCAAGTTTAACCCCTGATGAAACTTCTCATGAAAAAACTTATCATAGAGAAGACAGCGAATCAGAAAGTAACGAAAGCGAAACAGAAGATATTGCGCCTATACCTTTAGAAAAACTTCCAGAATTTGAAACTAAATTTGAAAAACCTGAAGATGACGCGAAAAGTAGACAAAGTAACCAGTCTTCAGAAAAAATTAACAGTAGAAGAGAAGATGATGAAAGAAGATTATTAGAATATAGAAGACGAGATGAAGAAAATAGATTACGTGAAAGACATAAACGAGAAGAATTAAAAAGACGTGAAGAAGAAAATCACGCTAAAAGGAAGTATGGCAAACAAGATCCAATGATTTTCAATAAATCTTTTAAAGAAGATAGCGATGGTGAAGAGAATCCTTATGAATACTATAAATCATTTAATAAAAAACCTATTGATTTTAGAAAAATGCATAATATTTCTGACTCCGAAGATGAATCTGAATCTGTAGAAGAATCTAGTGAATATAGCGACTCATCGTCCGATGGTTTTCCAAGTCCAAGTACACCGCGAAGACGTGATGATTATAAAAAAACAGACCATAAAACGTATAATGAACTTTATAATAAGGTTCAAGACCTTCAAAGAAGAATGACGGAAATGGAAATTGATAACAGACGTCGGAGATAGATTACTTAAATTTATATAATATTTTTTTATTATATAAATACAGTTTCATTTAAATATTTATTTGGATACGTCTTTTATTTTTATCCACTTGTATATACCATTCTTATCAGGTTTTGACTTATAATAAAAACGATCATTACCTAACATTTTACGATTTTTGCAATCTTGCGCAGGATATGGAGGACCGGGTCTTGTACGATATTTACTTCTCGAAGACATAACACAACCTTTACTTCTTTTACGAGATCTTTTAGAAGATTTTCTTTTAGGAGACTTTCTTTTTGGCATTTATTAATAACTTATATTTTTATTTTTTCTATCAAAATATTATTTTACATATTATTCTTTTAATATAAACTTAAAAAAGTAAATATTAAATACAAATGAACAGTTTTCCAAGTCATATACATGCAAATAATCAAACATCATTTCAAGAAATTAATTATGAAAGGTTACTTGCTTTATTTAGACAAGAAGTTTATGAACTTTTATTAAAAAGAAAAGATGATAATGAGTATATTGATTTAGACAGTTTTGCAGCTCGTTTTTTTAATAGAAAATTAACTAATGTAATGAAAATTACGGAACAAGTTTGTTGTGAACTTAAAAAATTAGGTTGGAATACTAAACTATCATTTGGGGATACAGGTTTATTTATATATTCTTCTGAAAATCCTCCGAAAAGTTGCTGGTAAAAAATATTAAACTATTACTAGTTTAATATTTACAATATTTATTTACAAATATAAAAAACATTAATAATCTTCTGCATTTTTATAAAATCTTTCTTGGGCCTCAAGAAATAATTTACCGCCTGGTCTATAAGTATAAGCTAATGTTTTTCTATATAATATAAATAGTTTTGTTATAAGTTTAAATATAATTATATTGTATTTTTTATTATTTTTTTTAGTAATATATTTTTTATCTGGATCTGTTGTAAAAATAGTCTGGAAATATGTTATATATTCTATGTTATCTTCGTCAATCGGGCAATTCATACAATGTTCTAATCTATCTAAACAAACTGTTTTAAATTTATGATGTTTAATAGTTATTTTTTTAAAACATGGAGTATCTAACAAATGAAAAATACAAGAAAACAAAAAAAATTTCTGTTTTTGCAGACTTAAAAAATCGACAAAAGTATTCATCGTCTTTTTTAAAAAAGGTACAATTTTTTTTTTATATGTCTTATATTCTATATTTTTGAAAGAAAATTCATACATTTCTATAAAATCTTTTGTTGAATGTGGTTTATATACGTCTTGTACGTGATATTCTTCTGCTTTAAAAAATGCGTCAGGAAGTTCCAAAATATCTGAAACAATACTATGAAATTTGCAGTTTACTCTTCCACAATTCTCATACCCATAACCTATCTCTTTTTTAATTCTAGCTCTACATGGAAATCTTCTTCCTATTAATTTTATGCTTTCCTTTTCTTTTTGAAATATTTCCAATGTTTGGTTTTTATGTGAAAAACAATTATATTTATAACATCGTTCTCCCTTTCTTTTTCCATTTTGTAGAAAACATTGACAAAACTTATTTTTCTTTTTATATTCTTTATATTCAGTATGATAATCATTATTATTCATATTCATATTCTTTTGTGTGTACATATCCATACCCATAATTATGGGTAAAGTTTATGGTAAAAAATTCAATTTTTATATTTTTAAAATATAAAAATTTATACATTAATAAATGAACGAAGAATACGAAGAATATGATTTGACAGACACCGATAAACCATTATTAGGTTTGAAAATGAACTTTAATATTAATGATGGTATTCAAGATTATCTTATTATAATTAGAAAATTTGACGGTAAAGTATTATGTGTGTATAGTTTAGTACCGGAACATTATGGCAATATTGGTTTCTATATCAATGAGCGTACTACAGATCAATTTAATACTGTACAACAACTATTAGATGGACATTATTATATTAATCCTTATTCAAATTTTTTTATTAAAAATTACGTTCTTGAAGCTGAAGATGCTCGAGCTGATTTTCCTGATCAAATTCCTAATATTAATAATGTTTTTGAAGAATTTAATAGAGAATTATACCCGGAAAAAATGGGTTTTTTAAGACAATTTCTTAATAACAATAATAATATTGGTATTAATATTGATGATATAGATTATAACCATAATCAATACTTTTGTAAACTTGAAGATATTATACTAAATATAAATTTACAAAATGGTATAATTGTATGTCATTTTACTTTTTCTCCTGAAATTATTGACATGTATTCTCAACTAATATCAGAAGTTTTCGACGGTAAAAGAAGTAAGAAAAGTAAGAAAAGTAAGAAAAGAAGTAAGAAAAGAAGTAAGAAAATAAGTAAGAAAAGAAGTAAGAAAAGAAGTAAGAAAATAAGTAAGAAAAGAAGTAAGAAAAGAAGTAAGAAAAGAAGTAAGAAAAGAAATTAACTACATTTTGTAC
>Ga0304730_1001083_pt1 | contig 21514 bp, 15 predicted proteins | sample M_130628_MF_Meta_FD_190474 | JGI IMG/M metagenome (GOLD analysis project Ga0304730, IMG submission 190474) | Freshwater microbial communities from Lake Montjoie, Canada to study carbon cycling - M_130628_MF_MetaG (v2) (version 2) | ecosystem: Environmental > Aquatic > Freshwater > Lake | place...
ATTACAACACTGCAACTAATAATACGGCAGTGGGTTACAACGTAGCATCTAGCAACACCAGCGGTCAGTACAACGTAGCTATTGGTGGAAACGACTCTGGAAGCCAAGCAACTTTTGCCGCTAATACTACAGGTGCTCAAAACGTAGCCATTGGTATGGCGGCTCTGCGGAACAACACCACAGGTAGTACAAACACCGCTGTAGGTTACCAAGCCCTTTATACAAAAACAACAGGCGATAGCAATACAGCACTTGGTTCACAGGCTTTGTACAGCCAAACATCTGGCAGTGAAAATACTGCTGTTGGTCAAGTTGCCATGTATTTCAATACTACTGGTGCAACCAATGCCGCCTTTGGTAGAGCGGCTTTATACCAAAACACCACAGGTTCAAACAATACAGCAACAGGTTGGGGAGCACTTCAAAATAACACCACAGCAGATGCCAACACAGCCATAGGTTATCAGGCGGGGTATAGTAATACAACAGGTGATTTGCTTACCGCTGTAGGTCATCAGGCGGCTTATTCTAATACCACAGGTAGAACCAACACGGCTATTGGTAATCAATCTCTTAAATCAAACACAACTGGGTCATCTAACGTAGCTGTTGGATATACAGCACTGTTCTCAAATACAACTGGTAGTCGCAATACTGCGGTAGGCGCAGACATTATTGGTCAAAATACTGGGGCTTTGTCTTCAAACACCACTGGTAACTTTAATACTGCAGTAGGAAATTCTGCCCTTTTATTTAACACCACAGCATCAAACAACACTGCTGTGGGTTACAAATCTTTATATGCAAGTACAGGTGCAGACAACACCGCTGTTGGGTATCTGTCTCTTCAAACCAACACAACAGGTACTAGCAACGTTGGACTTGGATTTGCCGCATTAACGTTTAATACAACAGGTGCAAGCAATACCGCTGTTGGTAGAGATACTTTGGCCTACAACACAACTGCTAGTTTTAATAGTGCTGTTGGTCAATCTGCGCTTGTGAATAACACTACAGGCGCAAGCAACACCGCTATGGGTTATCAAGCTCTTCAAGCCAACACCACAGCAGGTAACAACACTGTTGTAGGTTATCAGGCGGCTTATTCAAATACAACTGGCACACCTTTAGTTGCAATAGGTAAAACTGCGCTATACAACAATACTACAGGCACATACAACGTAGCAGTTGGCTCACCAGATGGTGCTGGTCAATCCACAATGGGAACCAATAGCACGGGTTCATTTAATAATGCTGTTGGCTGTGGTGCATTAAGTCTTCTTACTACTCCAAATTACAACAATGCCTTTGGCTATCAAGCACTAAAAGCCACAACAACTGGTGAAGGCAACACTGGAATGGGTCATGGTGTTATGGAGACTAACACCACTGGAGCAAACAACACTGCTGTTGGTAGGTCTGCACTTGCAAACAACACCACAGCATCTAGCAACACTGCTGTGGGGCATCTGGCTGGGTATAGCAATACAACTGGTTCTTTATTAACTGCTGTTGGAAAAGAAGCGGCCTACTCTAATACAACAGGCAATTATGTTACTGCTGTGGGTTATGGTGCGGCTTACTACAATACAACTGGCGAAAGTACGACAGCAATTGGTTTAAATGCGCTTCGCACTAACTCAACAGGAGCGGCTAATGTTGGCGTTGGTCATGACGCTTTGGTGTTTAACTCAACGGGCTCATATAATGTAGCCGTAGGTAAAGAAGCACTTTACAGCAATGGGGCAACATCCAACAATACGGCTATTGGATATCAAGCGGGTCGCAATAGTTCTGGTGGCAGTAACAACACATACATTGGCTACCAAGCTGGTTATACTGCGTCAACTCCCGGACAAAATACAGTTGTAGGCTATCAAGCAGGTTATGCTATTACATCTGGTGGTAATAACACGCTTTTAGGTACTGTTGCTGGGAGTAGTTTAACAACTGGAACAAATAATACTTTTGTCGGGAATAACACAGTAGTTGGTGGTTCGGGTAGTTTAATTACTTCAGGCAGTTCCAACACCATTCTTGGCGCATTTAACGGCAACCAAGGTAGCCTAGACATTCGCACATCAAGCAACTACATCGTGCTGTCTGATGGGGATGGGAATCCACGGGGTTATTTTGATAATGCTGGTGCATTACATATTGATAAAACGGCATTTGGTGGTGGCACTGGTATATATCTTGATAACACAAGTAATTTATCGTGGATTCCAACTAGATATTTAACTGGTGGCACTCTTGTTGGTTATATTTCTTCAAGCACAACAGCAACTTCATACAACACCTCTTCTGACTATCGTCTTAAAAACACTATTGCCCCTATAACAGGCGCATTGTCAAAAGTGGCACAACTCAAACCAGTTACATATAAATGGAATGTTGACGGTTCTGATGGCGAAGGCTTTATTGCTCACGAATTGGCTGAAGTTTGCCCTCATGCCGTGACTGGTGAAAAAAATGCTGTGGATGCTGATGGTAAACCTCAGTACCAAGGTATTGACACATCATTCTTGGTGGCTACATTAACTGCGGCTATTCAAGAACAACAAGCAATCATTGAATCTCTCAAGGCACGTTTGGATGCCGCTAACCTTTAAAGGAAAATCATGACTACTTTTACAACCACCATCGACTCGATGTACACCTTGCCCCAAGTGGAAGGCCAGACTGATGTTGTCGTTAATGCACTGTGGACAGTCACAGGCGTTGATGGCGCATACACTGCCGACATTGGCGGTAGCACCCAGTTCACACTAGAGCAAGGCGCGGCATTCACGCCTTACGACCAACTCACGCAAGCCCAAGTCATTGGCTGGATTCCTGAGTCACAGATCACAAGCGCACAGCAATGTGTACAAGGCCAGATTGATTCGCTGATTACACCCCCAGTCAGCCCATCTGCACAGCCTTTGCCTTGGGTAGCATAACGGGAAGCCACCACCCGACCTTGGTGGCGCATTAAAGGAAACATCATGGGAAAAAATGAAAAGACCCCTGTGACAATCGACGGCGTAGAACACCAGTTTGAAGACCTGACACCCCAGCAGCAAGCCCTGTTGAATCATGTCGCAGATTTAGATCGCAAACTAGACTCAGCAAGATTCAACGTGGATCAGCTTCAAGTGGGCCGCAATGCCTTCTTTGAGTTATTAAAACAAGCGTTGGAAGCTAAGCCTGAAGAGGCGGTTACTGACGTAGAACCCAAGTAAGGGGTTAGGCAATGAATGATGCGCTGGTTCTCGGTACTGCTTATTTCCCTAGTGTTTTGGGCAAGTGCCAAGAGTCCGTGCATCGTTTCAGATTTTTACAGGTTAAGTTCAATACATGACCCGACCCTGCGGCACATTGAGTTATCTCAGTGGCTTGTAGTAAACGGCGACTCATGTAGTGCAGAACAGCTTGTAGGAATCTGGAACAACCTAGCTCTATGGGCGGGCGTGGCTGACAGTGCGGAGCTTAGATCAAAGGTTCTTTACTACTATGCACGGGCAATGGAGCGGGAGAAGAAATGAAGGTCAGCTACGACAAGTGGTATCCAGTTGTTCAGCCCCAAGCTATGGTGCAGCAGGAAGCTTTTATTAAGCGGGTGGAGAAGCAGAACGCAGAACACGCCTTGCAAGTGCAGATTGACCAACAGGTGAAGAAGTTTCACCAGTATGAGTATGAGATTTATGAGTACAGGATGCGACAGGTAACGCTGAACATCCAGATTGCAAACCTTAAGCGCGACATTGACCAACTTGTGTGAGGGAAACATGGAAGATTCAAGAAACAAACTTACATTCTGGGTGACGTTCATGGTGAGCGCCACGCTTTGCCTGTGCATACTAGGAATGGTATCGGCCTTCCTGCTCGGCCTATGGGCTAAGGAAGTTGATAACGCTGAGATCTTTTCCATGCTTCACCCCGCTTTCCAAACCATCATTGGTGGCTTCATTGGCCTCTTAGCGGGCGTTAAACTTTCACAGAATCAGGATGAAAAATGATTGGACTAGATTCACTTTTAAACATTGGTGGCAAGCTCATTGACAAGCTGATCCCAGACCCAGAAGCCAAAGCCAAAGCCCAGATGGATCTGGCAAAGATGGCGCAAGACGGCGAGCTGGCTAAGATGGCTAATGAGACTGAGCTGTACAAGACCGAACAAAATAACCTGACCCAGCGCGTTCAGGCGGACATGGCATCCGACTCTTGGTTGTCTAAGAACATTCGCCCCATGACGTTGATCTTCTTGCTGGTGGCTTACTCTGGCTTTGCAATCGCCTCAATCTTTGAATACGAAACCCGTGGCGCATACGTAGAGCTGCTGGGCCAGTGGGGTATGCTCGTCATGTCCTTTTACTTTGGCGGCAGAACGCTTGAAAAGATTACAGACAGGGTGAAAAAATGAAACTCACACAAAACTTTTCCCTTGAAGAATTAACCCATACAGATCACAGAGAATATGATAATACGCCAAATGATAAAGAACTCGAGAACCTCAAACGCCTCGCAGAATTTCTTGAAGAAGTCAAAACATTACTTGGTGGGAAGCCCATCATGGTCAACTCGGCTTTTCGCAGCAAGCAAGTCAATGATGCAGTTGGTAGCCGCGACTCTAGCCAGCATCGCATTGGTACTGCTGTGGACTTCCGAGTACCTCAATTAACGCCCGATGAGGTGGTTAAAGCCATAATCGCATCAAATCTTGGCTACGATCAGGTCATCCGAGAGTTTGACCGCTGGACACATCTGAGCATCCCAAACACCCCAGATGCCAAGCCCAGAAAGCAGGCGCTGATTATCGACAAATCCGGCACTAGAGCTTATGCTTGATATACACCCAATTTGATGGGAAAATAGCTCATGCCATTACAAAAGATACTGTTCAAGCCTGGCGTAAATAAAGAAAATACGCGATACACCACCGAGGGTGGTTGGTATGAGTGCGACAAAATTCGGTTTCGTCAAGGCAATCCAGAAACTATTGGTGGCTGGCAACGCATTTCTACCTATACCTATGACGGCGTGTGCCGATCACTTTGGAACTGGGTGACTTTGGGCGGAAACAATCTAATTGGCGTAGGTACAAACACTAAGTTTTATATATCGCAGGGTGGTCAGTACTATGACATTACACCTATCGCTGGAACTTCTACTCTTACAAATCCATTTACTACAGTCAATTTATCCAAGACTGTTACTGTGACGCAAACAGCGCACGGCTTAACTACTGGAACCTTTGTTACTTTTTCAGGCGCTTCTGCTGTTGGCGGAATTACCATTAATGGCGAATACCAGCTTACTGTTGTAACTGTTAATACATACACAATCCAGTCTGCTACTGCGGCAACTTCTACGGCTGGGCCTGGTGGTGGAACAGTAACTGCTGTATATCAAATCAACGCCGGCCCTGAGTATCAAGTTCCTCTGGTTGGTTGGGGTGCAGGCCCTTGGGGATATGGCACTTGGGGAAATGGTCAGTCAACTGCTACATCACTGAGGCTTTGGAGCCAGATTAACTTTGGTCAGAATCTAATTTTTGGACCACGTGGTGGCGGTATTTATTATTGGAATGCCAATAGTGGGATTACTACTCGCGGTGTTAACTTGACCACATTAGGGGACGCAGAAACACCTGTTGTGCAGAATACTTTAACGGTGTCGGATGCTTCGCGTTTTGTGATTGTGTTTGGTACAAACGACCCTAATTCGGCAACACCAAATGCGCTTGACCCAATGTTTATTCGCTGGTCAGATCAGGAAGATCCGTTTACTTGGATACCAGCAATTACAAATCAGGCAGGAAGCCTTCGTCTGTCACACGGCTCGGAAATCATTACTACTGTGCAGACCCGTCAGGAGATTGTGGTATTTACCGATTTAAGTGTTTATTCCCTGCAATACCTTGGGCCACCATACGTTTGGGGTTCACAATTATTGGGCGATAACATTTCTATAGCAGGTCAGAATGCCGCTGCACTAGCCTCTGGTGTTGTTTACTGGATGGGCGTAGATAAGTTCTATATGTATGATGGTCGCGTGCAAACACTAAACTGTGACCTGCGCCGCTTTATTTTTGAAAACATTAATAAAAGCCAATCAGAACAAATCTTTGCGTCTACCAATGAAGGCTTCAACGAAGTTTGGTGGTTCTATTGCTCTGCAAATAGCATTATGATTGATAGCTATGTTGTATATAACTATGCAGAAAACATTTGGTACTATGGCACGATGGCACGTACTGCTTGGCTTGACTCAGGCTTACTAAACTACCCACTTGCTGCAACGTATTCCAAAAATCTTGTTAACCACGAACAAGGTTTAAATAATAATGAGACGGGTACTGAAACTGCTATCAGTGCGTATATTGCCTCGTCTGAGTTCGACATTGGTGATGGGCATAACTTTGGGTTTGTCTGGCGCATATTGCCCGATTTGACGTTTACTAATTCAACTGCTACTACGTCCGGTACGCAACCCACTGTAACCATGGAGTTGTATGGCTTGGCTAACTCTGGCTCTGGGGTGACAAGTGATGCAAGTCAGCCGGTAGTAAAAGGCAGCACATATTACATTACAGAAGAATTTACTGGTCAGATTTACACAAGGTTCCGTGGCCGGCAGATGATCTTTAAGATTAGTTCTAACCAGATTAATACCGCTTGGCAGCTTGGTGCTCCTCGTATTGATATTCGCCCTGATGGAAGAAGGTAAACATGTCACAAACTAATGTAAGCCCACCAAACCTGCCACTGGCACCAGTACAATATGACCAGCGATACATGGATAAATTAACCAATACGCTGCGGTTGTTTTTTAATCAGATAAGTACTCCGGGTCCACTGGCAGGGGCAAGTATTAATTTGGATATAAAAACCTTGCCAACTCAGGCTGATTTAGCTACTCTCCGTACAGGAGATGTTTATCGTGACACATCAGCATCCAACGTGCTGAAGATAAAAGTTTAAGGAATTATTATGGACGGCGGAATAGTTGAAGGAGCACTTCTTAATTCGATGATGACTGGTGCCGCTGTAGGTGGTGGGTCATCTCTTTTGCAGGGTAAAGATCCGTTGCAAGGCGCACTGCTTGGCGGCCTGATGGGTGGCGCGGTTTCTGGTATTGGTGGTCTTATGCCTGGTGCTGAAGCTGCGGCTACCCCTGCTGCTGCTCCCGCTTCTACTGTTCCTGCTGTATCTCCTAGTTCTTTTTCTGTAGCTCCTACAGACATGACCGCATACGCGCCAACACCAACTCAATATGGTGCATTGGGTGAAGCACCCGGTTCCGTACTATCTGGTAATCAAACATTTGGTGATTTTGGACAAGCTCCTGATATCACAGGTACTGCTCCTGTTAGCGATGCTCAACAACAAGCTGCATCTAAAATGTTTGGATCTGCGGCTCAGCCCGTAGCAACCCAGCCTCAAGGTATCATGGGTAGAGCTGGACAGTTCTTTAGTGAATTAACTCCCGGACAAAAACTTCTTGCTGGCGGTGCAGGTATTGCGGGTCTTGGCATGATTAGTGACCAGATGCGTGGTTACGTGCCTAAAAAAGATCCTTATAGCGGTCAACTAAGCCGCTTTAAATACAACCCAGATACATACCGCTCATACTTTAGCCGTGGTTTTGCTGCAGGTGGCGACACTGGTGGTATTGCAAGTTTGGGAAGTTACTCCGATGGCGGTCGCATGCTTAAAGGACCTGGCGATGGTATGTCAGACAACATCCCTGCAACCATTGGCGGCAAACAGCCAGCCCGTTTAGCTGATGGAGAATTTGTTGTACCAGCTGATGTCGTTTCTCACTTGGGGAATGGGTCAACTGATGCCGGTGCTAAACAGCTTTATTCCATGATGAACAAGGTACGTCAAGCCCGTACTGGAAATTCAAAGCAAGGCAAGCAAATCCAACCACGTAAGTATTTACCCGCATAAGGAGATCTTCATGGCTGGTGGTGGCGTAGCATTTAGTCAGGCCCTTAATAATCAGGCAGAGGAAAGTGTTGATCCTAATGAGCCTGTAGTTAAGTACGGCACTGGTGGTCGTATTACTCATGTACGCCGTTTTAGATATGGTGGCGACACTATGGCTGAATCGTTTATGAACGATAGCGGTGGAGACTTTGGCGGTGACTTTGGTGGAGATTTTGGTGGAGATTTTGGCGGCGGCTTTGGTGGTGGTGACTTTGGTGGTGGTCTTGGCAGTTTTATGGTTGACACTGGCAGCGGGGATTATATTCCCCCTAGAACCGGCATAGTCTGGGATACAGATACATCGGGAGATAATGAGGCTCCTGTGAATGTTACTCCAACACCTACTGATGGCGAAGGTACTCAAAGTCCATTTGGTATTTCAGATACTGATGCCGCTAACGCCACAGTTTTAGATGGAAATGTTTACAACACTTATGGTGCTTTTGGAGACCAAGTTCCTTCATCGGTAACAGATATTTTATCAAGTGGTTCTACAGTCGTTGCGAACAATGACGGAACTTATACTGCGATTGATACATCAGGCAATACGTCAACTTTTGATAGCAGTGGTAATGTTGTTGGCGGGGATGCCAATCCTTTTTACCGTGATACAGAAATTGGAGTTAGGGTTCCGGGTGGCACATATGAATATGGATCAGGTGGAGATGATTCAACTACTGGCTCAGCTACTGGTTTAACCGCTGGCACAGCCGGGGGTTCTGAAAACACAGGGATTGCTGGTTTAGATACTACTGGCGGCACAGGTTCTACCCCAACAGAAACACCGGTTGAGACAACTTTTGGTGGCTTATACGGAACAGGCACATCCAGCCCTACAGCTACAACATCACCCATACTTGGTACGGGGTCTACTGCAAGCCCAAGCGATTTAATACAAACCAATTATGGAATTGTTGGAACAGGTAACTATAACCCTCCGATAACTTTTGTTGATTTACCAGATGTTATAACTACGCCGTTTACAACGACACCGGTTGAGCCTCCTACAATTACAACGCCATTTTCAACAACGCCAGTTGAGACGCCAACAATTACAACGCCTTTTACAGTACCGCCGGTTGAGACCCCACCTATTGAAACAACGCCAGTTACAACCACACCGATAGAAACCACGCCTATTGAAACAACTCCCGTACAAACTACGCCTGTTCAAACTACGCCGATAGAAACCACACCAATAGAAACTACTCCTGTACAAACTACGCCAGTTGAAACCACACCGATAGAAACCACACCAATAGAAACTACTCCTATTGAAACTACACCTGTTCAAACTACGCCGATTACTACAGTTACGCCAATTGACAATACAAGCTTGACAGGTATAGATACATTAATTGGATCTACTCCAACCGGTGGAGGTGGCGGTGGTGGCGGAGATGGTGGAGGTGGCGGGGATGGTGGAGGTACCCCTAGTGGCAATAATACTACTGGTGGCACAAGTACACCTGCAACAAGCATTACAACTTCTACCGGAACAACATCAACACCTGGAACTACAGGCACTGTAGGAACTATAGGAACAACTGGAACAACATCAACACCTGGGACTACAGCTACAACTGGAACCACTGGTACAACATCGACTACAGGCAATACTGGAACGATAGACACAACTGGTACTACAGGTACTACGGGTACTACAGGAACCACGGGGACAACTACAGGAACAACTGGTGTTGATGGTGTAGGTACCGGAGGTACTGGTACAGGTACAGGCGGCACTGGCATTGGTGGCTCCGGTAGTGGTGGTGATGGATCTGGTACTGGGACTGGTGGCGGCGGGGGAGGGGGCGGGGGCGGTGGTGGAAGCGGTCCTGGCACTGTTGTTACTATACCCCCAGTTGAAACAACTACTCCAGTATTTCCGCCTGTTACACCACCTCCATTGCCAACTTTTACGACGCCTTATACAGCTGCCAATATCAATTCAGCACCTAATACTAATATCTATCGCCCACAGTATCAGAACTATGCTAATCCATTGACGATGTTCAATGCAAGTAACTATGGGCGTGACGTTCCAACTTCTGCTGCGTATAACCAAGCTGTAAGCCCACAAGGTATGGGTATTGCTGGGCTGAATCAAAGCCTGCAAGATTTTGCTAATCAGCAAATGAGTCAGCAAGGCGGTGCAAATATGAATCAAGTACTGCAATACATGAAGTCATCGGGCTTATCCGCAACAGATTTAGAAAATGCCTACTATGGCCGAACAAGTGGTTTAAATACGCCGTTTAGTCAGTATAGTAATCAGACGCCTATGGCGCAAGCTAGAGAAGCTTTGCCATCTTCTGGTATTACTTCATTAATTGGTAGTTTACCGGCATGACTTTAAAGATACTTGAAGTTGATACTAATTTTGTCCAGCAGGTCTGGCCTATGGTTAAGCCTTTTCTGGAAGAAGCCATGACCAAAGGTGGTGATTTTCCTGAGTGGGCGCAGAACTATTCGGTAGATCACATACAGAGTTTCTTAACGAATGGTGCTTGGCTACTTGTTGTGGTGGCGGATGAGGAAAACAAAATACATGGATGCGCTACAGTGTCGTTTATTAATTACCCAATGCATCGGGTTGCGTTTGTAACGGCCATAGGTGGTAAGCTTATTTCCAACCAAGATACGTTTGATCAATTAAAAGCCTTGTTAAAACAGCGTGGGGCGACGAAAATACAGGGGTATGGAAGAGAATCCATTATCCGCTTGTGGAAGCGATACAACTTTGAACCTAGAAATACTTTAGTCGAGGTACTATTATGAGCGGTGGCGGCGGACCTACATCATCTACGACAAATACATCTAACATTCCTGACTGGCTACGCCCTCAGGTTGAGACAGTGCTTGGCGGCTCCATGCAGGAGTTGTTTAATACTCAGAAGAATGCCGAAGGTAACTACGATATTACCGGCGTTAAGTCTGACATATTTAAACCATATAGCGCTAACCCTAGGGACTATGTAGCTGGCTTTAGTCCACTCCAAGAGCAAGTTCAATACAACGCTGCCAATCTTCAGATGCCTGGTCAATATAACCAAGCTACCGGTTTGTCTGGTGCGGCAGGTATGGGCGGTTTAAATACGGCTCAGAATGCCATGGGTTATGGTGGTATGGGCGCGCAGGCTGGCCAATTGGGTCAGCAAATTGGTACCTCAGGCGGCCAATACTATGGAGGTATGGGGGCTGGATATGGTGCGCAAGCGGCCAATCTTGCTCCTCAGGCACAGCAGTATGGACAAAACGCCGCCAATATTGGAAACATGGGTTTACGTGCGGAATCCTTGGGTCAAGACATTACTGGACAAGCACGTAACTATGCATCACAGCAAGCGGCTGCTGGTCAGAACTATGCCAATCAAGTTACTAATCCAAATGCGATTAGTGCTTACATGAATCCGTATCAGCAAAACGTTATTGATATCCAGAATCAAGCGGCTCAACGACAAGCTGATATTGCTAGGACACAACGCAACGCACAGTCAACTAAAGCCGGTGCTTTTGGTGGTAGTCGTCAGGCCATAGAGAATGCTGAAGCTGACCGCACGTTGGCATTTTTGCAGAATACTAATCAACTGCAAGGTCAGTCACAGGCATATAACCAAGCCATTCAAAACATGCAGTATGGCTCAGGTCTTGGGCTTCAGGGTTTGAGCGGTGCGCAGTCTGGTCTTGGCACTGCTTTGCAAGGCGGTCAGTTAGGTTTGTCTGGTATTGGTCAGGCTATGGCAGGACAGCAGGCTGGCTTATCTGGACTTAATCAGGCTGGTAATTTGTATGGTGTTGGTATGCAAGGTGCTGGCTTGGGTCTGCAAGGTACTCAAGCGCAGTTGGCGGGAACTGCTCAGGGTATGCAGGGTGCAGGTGTAGGTTTACAAGGTGTAAGCGGTGCGCAGGCCGGATATGGTTTGGCTGGACAAGCTGGTAGTAATTTAGCTAATATTGGTAATCAGCAGTTGGCGGCTCAGCAAGGCATTTTAGGATTGCAAAATCAGATTGGCGGACAACAACAAGCTCAAGAGCAACAGATTACAAACCAAGCTATTCAGAATTTTGCCAACCAACAGCAAGCTCCTATGCAGGCGTACAATCAGTACAACGCTTTGTTGCGTGGTTATGCTATTCCAGGCATGACCGCTACGCAATATCAAGCTGCGCCTAGCATAACTTCACAAATTGCAGGTCTTGGTACGGCCGCTGCAGCTGGTTATGGCTTGACGAAGAAAAAGGGCGGCACAATTAGAGAGCCAAAGGGCCAAGGTATTGATACTCTTGGTTTGCGTAATGCTTTGAATGCGGGGAAATAATGGCTGGTATTGCTCAAAAAATCATTTCTAATCCCGAAGCATTTTCTATTGATATGCTGACCAAGGGTGTGCAGGATGGTACTGTTCCTGCTTACATCGGTATTCCACTGATTCAGCAAAAAACTCAAGAGTTGCAAAAAAGCAAGGCGATGGCCGCTGCCCCACAGCAACAGCCGATTGCCCAAGAAGTTTTAAACCAAGCTCAGCAAGCTACTGGTTTGGAAGCTTTACCTACAGGTCTTCCTGCTCAAGGATTTGCGCCTGGTGGAATCATTGCTTTTGCTGATGGCGGTGAGGCCGAGGATGACGAAGAAGAAGACAGCTTTGGAATGAGCGATGATGAAAAGAATCTATTCAATATGTTGCGCCGTCGTGCAGCATCTATGGATGATTACGAAGAGATGGCTGGGCTTGGGGCGTTGCCAGTTGATATTTCAAAAATTGTGTCGGCTAAACATGAGATATCTTCAAAGATTGGGGATCAGCCTAAGCAGACGCAAAGTGAGGGGATTACCCAGCTGACCAAAGAAGGTGCGCCAGATTCCATGATTCAAAAGATCATGCAGAAAGAAAGTGGCGGACGTCGTTACGATAAAGAGGGTAACTTATTAACTTCTCCTAAGGGTGCCCAAGGCGAGATGCAGGTAATGCCTGCTACATCTCGTGACCCTGGTTATGGCATTCGTCCTGCCCGTGCTGGTGATGCTGATGACTTGGCTCGTGTGGGTCGTGAGTATTTTGGCAAGATGATGAATAAGTACGGCGATCTTAAGTTGGCCGCTATTGCTTACAACTGGGGTCCTGGTAATACTGATAAGTGGTTAATGGCTGGAGCTGATCCATCTAAGTTGCCACGTGAGACACAAAGATACACTGCTGATATGGCCGGCGGTGGTGCCGTTCACTTTGATGGCGGCGGTATCGCTGATATCTTTAAGATGTCTAAAGATGAGGTTGCTGATTTTATGCGTCGCAAGTTGCGCATGGAGCAGGCTCGTGATGCATTCTCTAAAGCTCCGGCTGCCGCGGAAGCACAGGCCGCAAGGTTGGGTCCAACGGCAACCCAGAGTCAGCCATCTGCATCTATGATGAGCAGGCTGTCTAATTTATTTGCTAATCCTTATACGGCTGTGGGTGCTGGTGGTGCAGGTTTAACTGCGCTTACAGGCAATTATATGAATCGATTGAGCGATGAGGATCTTGAGGCTTTGCAAAATAGCGGTGGCGGAGATGACACAGCTTTAGCGGCGGCCATTATGCGTCAGGGTAGAAACAATCCAACCCCAGTACCGGCCAAACCAGCGGCACCGGTAAAGCCAACTAAGCGTATGCAACCAGCCGACACGGGTGTATATGACAGAGAAGACATGGCAGCTGGACCTGCGGCTGGTGCTGTACCTACGCTTGACACTACAGAACAAGCTCCTGCGGCACCTGAGGCTTCGCCTACTGACGCAATGGGTAATTATCTTGGTGACTATGCGGCCTATCTTAAAGACCGCAGAGATCAAGTTGCCAAGGATAAGGAACAAAATAAATACTTAGCTCTCTTGCAAGCTGGTCTTGGAATGATGGGTGGTACTTCTCGTTATGCTGGTGTAAATATTGGTCAGGGTGCCAGTCAAGGTGTGGGTGCATACTTGGCAGGACAGAAACAAACGTCTGCCGATGAGCGTGGAATTATGCAGGGCATGCTGGGTCTTACTCGTGCAGACTTGTATGACAGAATGCATGCGGCCGATCTTGCGCAAAAGAAACTACTTACTGGTGAAGCCAACGCAACTCGCGCGGCCCGTCAACAAGCCTCTGAGCTTGAGGGCTTGGGCAGGCAACTCACGGCAATTGAAGCGCAAATTGGTAGATCTGTTGATGCGTCTGGTAAGTTGGCCGCGCTTGAGTCTCTTGGTAAGTCTCCACAAGAAATTGCCATGGAACGTCAGCGTTTAATTAATGAAATACTAATGAGCAACTTACCTGCCGCTCGCCGTCATCAAGCAATTACCAAGGCAATTAATAAGAAACTTGGTGTTGATTTTGAGGAGCCAAGTACTAGCACAACTCGCGTTTTGGATTATATTCCCTCTACACGAACATTGCGTTAAGGATTGCCATGCCTATTGTCAACGTGCCAGGTGTTGGTCAGGTTAGATTTCCTGATGATATGTCTAATGAGGCCATCATCGATGCAATTGAAAATGACATTCTAAAAAAACCAGAGCCTAGTTTTGTAGAGCGTTCAAAGCAGGCTTTTAAGACTGGCTTGGAGCAGATTCCTGAAAGTTTGGCTGGTATTGAATTGGGTGGCCGAGCCGCCTTAGGACAGAAGGAAGAGGCAAGCCGTCAGGCCGCAGCTATCCGTGCGCAAGAGCAACAGCAAAAGCCTATTGCTCCTATTACCTACGAAGAGCTAGAAAAAACTTATGGCAAAGACGGGGCTATTGAAGTTCTGAAGAAACTGCCGTCTTATATTTCTGAGCAGATATTGCAGAGTGCTCCTAGCATGGCTGTGCCTTTGGCCGCTGCGGCTGCAGTGACTCCATTTACAACGCCGCTTGGTGGATTGCTTACTGGTATTGGTACATATGGCGCACAGCAGTTTGGCCAATTCATGCGTCGTCAAGCCCAAGAGGGTGCGACTGGTGAGACATTAGCACCAGGAAAAGCGGCGGCTGTTGCCGCGGCTACGGCTCCTATTGGCTTCTTTGCTGACAAGTTTCTTACAGGATTAGGTAAGTTTCCATCTAAGATTCTTGGTAGCGAGGCTTTGGCTGAGTTGGCTAAGCGAACTGGTCAATCCTTGCCAGGTCGCATTACGACTGGTGCCACATTGGGTGTTATTGCCGAAGCTCCTACTGAAGTCTTGGAGCAAATGGCTGAGCGTTATCAGGCTGGTCTTCCTCTTGATACGGAAGATGCCTATAAAGAATACAAAGAAGCATTTTTTGGTGCTGCCGCTGTCGGTGGCGTTGGTGGTGCTGCGGCTAGGGGTTTAGCTGGTAAACCTACTATTCCACAAATAAGTGAAGAATCTAAGGGTTTACCCACCCCAATGGAAACTTTACCATTGCCTAATATTTCAGCACCTCCTGTAGGAATGACTGCTGAACAAGCTTTGGCATTAAGGCAAGAGTCTGTGCAAGCTGAGGATCAAAGGCAGTTAGCTCAACAAATGGAAGATGAGCAGCGCATGACCGAGGCACAGGATCGTGCACGTTCTATGCAAGGTTTTGGTACTCCTGCTGGGGCTAACTTGCAGATGATGGGGCAAGTTCGTGCTGATGAGCAGGCCGCTATCAAACAGCAACAACGTGAGCAGGTTGCCGCAGAGAAGGCTCGTCAGAAGCAGATTCAGGATCAGATCAGTGAGATCCAGAATACTACTTACAATCCTGACCCTGTTGCTAATCAGATTATTAAGCAACGTTTACTTGACCAGTTTGTTCAGACACAAGATATTGAACAAGCGGCGCCTGAGATTACGCCGGCCAAGCCTACTGTTGTAAGTCAGATGGCTGGTTTTGCTAGTCCTGCCACAACTAATCAGCAGATGCTTGAAGCGACTCGCCAGCGTCAGGCTGATGAGGTTAAGGCCGCAGAGGTTGATAAAAAGAAACGTATTAAAGAAATTGAAAAGACTGTCTTTAGTTCTGATCCGTTGGCTAATGAACTTGCCAAGCGTAAAGCTTTGGAGCAAGAAGGATTGGTTGAGCCTCTTAAGGAGGAGCCAAAAGCCGAAGAGGGATTGGAGCCGCCACCTGGTCCTGTGCCTTATGAGAATATTCCTGGTCAGAAGGCTAAGGCGCCAATAGATCAGGAGACTAGAGAAGAAGACCGCGCCATTCTTAAAACTCTTAAAGATCAAGAGAAAGAAATACGTAGTCAAATTTTTCAAGCTAAGCGTAGTGGAACTAATTTGCGCCGTGTCTTGTCAGGGCGTCTAGATATCTCTGAGATATCTGAGTTTGGCGATAGGAACAATCCTGCCGATAAGAAACTGATTAGCAATACTGGAGGAGCCAGTCTTGATGATATTGTTTCTAACGGCTTACTGAATGAGTTTTTGCCGCCTGAATTGCATCGTGGCACAGAGATTGAGGCCAATGAAGTTGCGGATGAGACTGCTGATAAATCATTCCGTGCTGTTGAGTACGTCCGCAATTTGTTGCGCACGAACCAGAACATGCCTTATACAAGCCAGCAGATTATTCAGCAGGCTAACTTGCGGCATGATGAGGTGCTGAGACTTATCGATAGATATTTGTCCACCGAAGAAATTAACATTTTGATACAGGAGGCTATAGATGAACAAGCAAGAATTGATCAGGCTGCTGGAGAAACTACCACCGAAAGAGAGACTGGAACTGCTGGAAGAGGTGAAACGACAGCGCGAGCAGAAGAAGTAACTGAAGAAAAACCTGAAAAGCCTAAAGAGGTTACCGGTCAGCCGCCTATTCTGACGGCACCAGAAGGATTTAAATTAAGCAAAGGCCGCAACGAACAGGTTGCTTTGGCTGCGCGCAAACTAGCTGCTGGTGAGATTACCAAGGCTGAGTTTGACCAGTATGTAGATTACTACACGCCTATCAATACTGTTTCTTCAGACAAGCTTGAAGCGCCAATCAAAGACGATTTGATGCGTGAGATTTTGACTAAGAAGATTAAGCAGAAGAAGCCAGATAGTCTTGTTAATGCGCCGGTTGCAGACGGCACCCGTGTTGGTTTGCGTATGGACATTCCTGCGTTGGAATGGGGTCGCAACAACGGCGTTAATGGTAGCGTTGTGTCTGTACACAAAGGCTCTAGCGCAACTAATAAAACGGCTAGTAATAATATTTCTTACAGAAGTACTGGTCGCATTACGAATGTTGTATTTGCTCCACGTGACCAAGAGAGATCTTTTGGCGTTGCTCAAAGCTTAACAGGCCGAGAAGGCGAGAAGACGCCACAGCAAACGATTGAGGGTAACTGGGTTAACACCCCTGCCGATCAGACGTTTGACATGATCAAGCAACACCTGAATGATCCTAACTGGAAGCAGATTAGTTTAGATCCTACTCGTCATGCATTCTTTTATGACCGCGAAAGCAAGAGGCCAGTTGAATCTGCCGATGAAGTTTTGCAGGTTGGCCGCTTTGTGTTGGCTAAAAATGTTAAGTATGGTGAACGTGAGAGTTACAAGTATTCACGCAACCCTGACGTGGGCACGGACACTCTTAACTTGGCGGACTTTACAAACCTGAACAATGCCAAGGATGTGCTTGAGAAGTATGTAAGTATTGGTAAGGATGAGGGCTTAAAAGACTTAGCCAAAATGTTACTTCAGTCCAAGCGGCTGAAAGATATTGGTGTTAACTTTGTCAAGACTGGTGATGTACCAACCCATGCTGGAGTTGCTAAGCGTCTGAGCGGTAATTCTATTGCCGTGTCTCATACTGATAAGACTGGCACCCGTGTGTATTTCCGCATGGATAGGCCTGAGGTTTTTAATGAATCAACTTTGGTGCATGAGGTGTTCCACTCCATGACCGAGGCGGCTCTTGATAGAAACCCAACAATGCGCCGTGAGTTGGTAAATCTGACTCGTGAGATGAGCATAGGTCTTAGAGACTTGGGCTATATGGTTGAGAGCAAAGATATCAAAGAGATATCTAACTTTTGGGATATGGCTGTAGGTAGAGATCCAGGCGAGATGCTTGCATACTCTTTGACTTCTCCTGCCTTCCGTCAAGTATTTAGCAAGATGGCGGCTAATGGCCGTCCATTTGGGATGCTGTCCAACGCTGATAGAGAGAGCATGCGTGTTCGTAAAGAGAAGCCCACACGCCCAGGTCAAGCGCCTACCGCTCCTAAAGAGTTGACCGCATGGCAACGCATTGTTGATTTTGTACGCCGTCTGTTTGGTATGACACCAAATAATCAAAAGGCTTTTGAGCAAGCTTTAATTAAGCATCAGGAAGAGTTGAAGCGCCATGAAGATGCAAACGATACATATAATCAGCAGCTCAAAGAGTATGAATCTATTGCGCCGCTTAAGGGCACTTTAGATAAATATTTGAAAAGTTTAATTGCCGATGCCGAGGCTAAGGGCTTGGCCATGGAGCAAGGCGAAGCAATTAGTGAAGCCAGTGCGGGCAAAGAAGAACGCCCAGCCCCCACTAAAGCCGGTCAGCAGGCCATGGAAATCCTCTCCGGTATGGGTCGTGATGTAAAGCCGCCTGAGCCAGGTTATAGAGAAAAGATTAAGCAGTCATGGGATAACGCTAGGGACAATCCAAAGGCTACGGCTGAGGCTGCCCGCGATGGATTCCGCCGGTTTGCTGATCAGGTTCAGACATGGGCATTCTCTAGCGATGCCGCGTTGAACAATCAAATCCGCCGTGAGGTCATGGGTAGCATGCTGGGTCAAGAGGAAAAGATTGGCTTATTACTTAACACAAGTTTGAGCCAGACATTCCACTCTGATGCTATTGCCAATCTGTTCTTGCGGATGGGTGATATCAAGTACAACAAAGAGTTGCATAAGTGGGAAGGTGTTGAGGATAAGAACAACATCGTTACCCTTTCTCAGAAGCTTGATGAGATTGGCGCCAAGTATGGATTAGACAAGGCTCAGATTGAGCTCGTTGCACATACTGCGTTTGAGGCTAAGCGTACCAGGTCTTTGGTTGAGTTTAATAATGATTTAGAAAATCAGATTGAAGAGCTACGTAGTGCCGCCGCTGAGGAGCGTGCCAAGGGTAATGCTGTTAAGGCAAGTGCTCTTAGCGATAAGGCTTCTAGCATGCGCCAAAAGGAAAAGTACATTCACATGACGCCTGCTGAGATTCAGGCCGGAATGACTCAGTTCCAATTGATGCCTGAGCTCAATGATACGGTGAAGATTTGGACTGGCATTCGTAAGAACGCTATTGATAAGTTGGTTGAGTCTGGTTTGTGGACGCCTGAGGAAGCTGAATTCCTTATGAGCAATGCAGACTACGTGCCGTTCTATCGGGAAGACCAGCTTGAGCAAGGTAAGGGTCCCAAGGAGTTTATGCGTAGCTTGCAAGTGCAGGCTAAAGAGCGCCGCCTAAAAGGATCTGATAAGCCAGTTAATGATATCTTTGACAACATGGTTCGCTGGACACAATATGCTGTCAATCGTTCTGTGCGTAATCGTTCTGCTTTATCTTTAGCTACTACGGCTGAGTCTGTAGGATTGGCTAAAAAAGTAGAGGGCATGAGGGACGGAGAAAACGTTGTTCGTGTTTGGGAGAACGGACAAGAGAGCTACTATGACATGGCTGACCCCATGTTTATGGAAGCTTTCCAAGGTTTAGAGTCTGTTTCTATTCCCACGATTCGCTGGGCGGCTAAGCTTTCAGATATCTTACGCAACTCCGTGGTCTTGAATCCTTTGTTTGCCGTATCTCAGGTGCCGCAAGACTCGTTTGCCGCCATGTTCTCATCCGGCTTAAAGCCTCAGTATGCTTTGACCATTCCTTTGCGTGCTGTCAAAGAGTTCATCCAGACCTTGCGCGGCAAGAGCACAGCCCACGAAGAGCTGAAGAACTTTGGTGTGGTAGGTGTGCGTGATTTCAGTTCAGCCATGGTTCGCTTAGATGCTGAGATTGCTGCAGGCTTGAAGCCGGCTAAAGGTTTGTGGGGTAAAGTTAAGGAAAAGCTTGGTCACTTTGCCATGGCTTCTGATAATGCTGTGCGTCAAGCTACATACACTGCCGCTTTAGATCAAGGCCTGTCCAAAGCTGAGGCTCTTGAGAAAGCATTTGAGATCTTTAACGTGCGCCGCCGCGGTAGTAGCCAGATGCTAAACTTTGCCGGTCAGGTTATCCCATTCTTTAATGCGTATCTAACGGCTCAGAACGTGGCTTATAGAACCATCACTGGTGTGGGTACATCACCTACTCAGCGTGATGCGGCTTACAAAGTTTTGTTTGGTACTACTGCTTCTGTCTTTGCGTTATCTGTCTTGTACGCAATGATGAATGGCGATGACGATGATTACTTAAAGAAGCCTACGCCCACCCGTGATCGTCTGCTGATGATTCCAGGCACTGGTATGTCTATTCCTTTGCGCGCTGATCTGTATGCTTTGCCAAAGGTTGTGGCCGAGCATACCTACATGATCCTTACAGACAAGGGATATTCGGATGGTGCCAAGTTCCGTGCATCATTGAAGTCGCTACTTGCTTCTAGTATCTTCAGTCCTACGCCAGTTCCTCAGGCCGTCAAGCCTTTGGTTGAGGTTGGTATTAACTATGATTTCTTCCAACAGAAGCCATTGATTGGTACATATCAGCAGAAGAAAGAAATAGAGCGCCAGTTCGATGACAGCACTTCTGAGTTGGCCAAAGTCTTGGGTCGTGCTGGAGTTATGTCACCGATTGCTATTGACCATATTGTTCGTGGCATGTTTGGATCTGCTGGTGGTTTGGTTCTTTATGCAACCAATCCATTCTTGTGGAATGTGACTAGTCCCAATACGCCTCGTCCATCGATCTCTGTAAAAGATGCACTTGCTACGATTCCAAATGCTAGTGGATTTATCACCAAGGAATATGAGTCAGGCATGAAGAAAGACTTCTTTGCTTTGAAGGAAGAGGTTGATCGTGCGGCCAATACTTTGACGGATCTGAAGCAGCGCAATCCTGAGGACATCAAAGACTACATCAAGGATGAGAAGGTTCGAGCCCGCTTAGGATTGGCTCCAACTGTTAATACAATTAACACTCAGCTCAGTACTATCCGTAAGGCAATAAGTACTATTACTAACTCTACTATGCCTGCTGATGTAAAAGAAGCCCGCATCAGAGAGTTGCGGGCTACTGAAGAGAACATGCTTAAGAATGTTAATCTTAAGAAGCTAAGAGAGATGGCTCAGATTTAATAGCCTATCAATGGTTACATTGAGGGCATCTAATTCGTCCATCTTTTTAATAGCCCAAGCACGCTTTTGGCCATGCCAGCCCATGAAGCTGCCCTGATGGCAATCCTTGCATAGGGCTACACAAGTGTATTGCGCCCCCTGTTTGATGTGGTGAGCATCACTTGGACCTGGTTGATCACAGACAGAGCAAGGCAAAGACTTAACCTTGGCTAGGTGAAATCTTTGCTTGGCTGTAAGCGTATTGTTCATAGGCGAATCATTCTTTCTTTGAGCATGGCTTCTGCTAGATCAAAGGCTTCTTTTGCCACCTGCTGGTCGTCACCTTTACC
>Ga0304730_1001088_pt1 | contig 21373 bp, 21 predicted proteins | sample M_130628_MF_Meta_FD_190474 | JGI IMG/M metagenome (GOLD analysis project Ga0304730, IMG submission 190474) | Freshwater microbial communities from Lake Montjoie, Canada to study carbon cycling - M_130628_MF_MetaG (v2) (version 2) | ecosystem: Environmental > Aquatic > Freshwater > Lake | place...
AAGAGCCATGGAAAATGATGGTTTGTTGTATTCTATTAAATCAAACAAATAATAAGCAAGTAAGACCGATTTTAAGCTCCGTATTTGAACTTATCCCGACGCCCATATCTACTATTGGGTGTGATCCCGAAAGATTAGCAGAGGTTATAAAAACAACCGGATTTCAGAATGTAAAAGCATTACGAATAATAAAGTTAAGTCAGAAATGGGTTGATGGATTTATCGATGCTATAGAGCTGCCTGGTATAGGTAAATACGGAAGGGATTCCTGGGAAATCTTTGTTAAAAAAAATCTGTCAGTTGAACCGACAGATAAGAAATTAATAATTTATTTGGATTCCATAAAAATAAAATAGGAAGAAATTTTATACGGAATTTACCTTTAAGTTTCAGAGTGATATAAAATACTACAAAATCGATAATATAAAAAATATAATCAAATAAAAATTAATCACTCTTTTTGGATGCCTTATTTTTAAATGAATCCTTAATATACTCTGTTATTTCTGCACCGGATCTTTTACTTTCACTCAGAAATTTATTAAACTCCTCAGATTTACCTTCACCATCCAGAAAATCGTGAAAATATGCTGCCTCATACATGGCATCATAAACTTGTGGCATGGAGGGATCGTTTGATTGATAGTTTCTTGATCTAACTTTATTCTCATAAGAGCTGCTAGGTACATCAACACTCCCTGGCGCATCGTGCCATTCATTTACATGAGCTTGAAATTTTTTAAGATTTTTCATATAAAGTATATATTCACCCGGAACATAAGTTTAATTGGTGAATAGAACAATCATAGGAACCAAAATTACATTAGATGATTATTGACATTGAGAACAAGGGCACGTATCTCCGTGTTTCCCATTTTGGACCGGAAGGAGATCTAGCCTTTATGGAGGTTCCCGTTCCGGAAGACCAGAGATATAACTGGGAAAAATGTGGACGGAATGATCCTAAAAAGGATAAGGAATGGACAAACTGGACAGGTGAGCCTGTAAAAAAAATCAAAACTGACAGGTATGACAAATACCGAATGGCTCAGATCCTTATTGAAGCACCTGAAGAATTAACTAAGCCATTATGGGAATTTCAGGATCCCAAGAAATACTTTGTCGATATTGAGGTTGAGATCACTGAAGATATGGCAGCGGCTTTGGATACCGAGAATGCTAAGAATAGGGTTCTTTCTATTGGTATAGCAACAGACAAGGGGAAGATCATAGTTCTTGGACTTGATCCTCTTACTCCCGAACAGCAGGGAAATATCTACAAGAAACTAAATTCTTATTTTGAAAGGACCGGCGATGAATGGAGTTTTAAATACAAACAATTTGAAACTGAGTACGATATGATGTACACATTCTTTCGTGAGATTGGACCTAAGATGGCAGTTATTACAGGATGGAACTGGATGGGATATGACTGGCCTTATTTATTAAATAGAGCTAAGAGACTAGGTATAGATCCAAAAATCATTTCACCCAGTGGCGTTCTATTAGGTAAAGCACAGTTACCTATGCATCTACTAATGTTTGACTACTTGGAAATCTACAAGAAGTGGGATCGTGTTATTAAGATCAAAGAAAGTAACAGGCTAGATTACGTTGCAGATAAAGCTGTTGGTTTTAAAAAGATTGAATATAACGGAACTCTTAGAGATCTATACCAATCAAATTTTGAAGACTTCATTTACTATAACGCAGTCGATTGTGCTCTTGTACATTATATAGACAAGAAACTTAAGACAATGCAAACTTTCTTTAAGATTGCAATGATCTCTGGTGTAGAAATAAACAGATGTCTCTCCCCGGTTTGGTCTACTGAAGTTATGATGCTAAGAAAATTCCTGGAGAGAAACCAGGTGTTTACATCAGAACGAAAAGATGAGGTTCATGTCAAGTTTGCCGGTGGATATGTTAAAGATCCAATCAAAGGACTACACGAATGGGTAGCTTGCTATGACTTTGCATCACTATATCCTAACGCTATGGTTCAATGGGGAATTTCTCCGGAGACGTATAAAGGTAAAGGATTAGTAAATCCGCAAGATAATTGGATCAGATGTGCTTCCGGTGCTTACTTTGGAAATGACGACGAGAATCCAATACTTAAGACAATAATTAAGGATTTGTATGCTAGGAGAAGAAAAACTAAGGATCGAATGCTTGAATTAGAGCTTGAGATAGACACATTAAAAAAAGATTTAGAAAAAGATAAAAATTAACGCAGTCTAGGTCTCAGATCCAAACTCCCGGTTGATATATAAAACTCCGGTGGATTTAGGCCTAGACAATAAACCTAGTCAAAAATCACAAATATGGCAAATACAGACAATGAATGCAAAAATCTTCTCGTTGAGAACGACTACGTAAAGTCCACAAACCACCTGGAAAAATTGATGACCCTTCAGAAGAATACTCAGGAGGGAGTTTATGGATACGATTTCAAAAACCTTACATTGGGTGAGATTAAAGACTTTTGGCTTTGGAACACCAGAGCTATAGAGGATGAGATTTCTGAAGCATATGACGCTTTAGGCGGAGTATCTAATAACGGCGAAACATCAATTGGTAATGCAGTCTGGAAACCTTGGAAAAGTAATTATAAGAAAGGATATGAAATGAAAATATCTGACCTTTCTGACGATGATCGTAAGGAACTTAAAATGGAATTGGTTGATATCCAGCATTTCATTTTTAATCTTATGATTTCTGTTGGTATGAACGCTGAGGAGCTTTATAACTATTATTTAAGTAAGAATAAAGAGAATATAGACCGTCAAAATAGGGGATATTAATTTTCAATATATTATATCCGGTAGGATTTACAAAAATATACTTTTAAAAAAGTAGTGTAGTTAAAAAAACGATTTATAAAAAATAAAAACTAAAAGAAACAAAATGGAAGATCTTTATTCTTTACCTGAGCCAATACTCAGAGAAAATCCAAATAGATTCGTTCTTTTCCCGATCGAACACCAGGACATTTGGAAAATGTACAAACAACAACAGGCTTCAATATGGACAGCTGAAGAAATAGATCTATCAAACGATTTAAACGATTGGAGAAATAAATTAACCGACGACGAAAGGTATTTCATTAAGAATATACTTGCATTTTTTGCTGCATCAGACGGTATAGTTAATGAAAACTTAGCTGAGAATTTCCTTTCTGAGGTACAGTATACGGAGGCCAAATTTTTCTACGGATTTCAGGTGATGATGGAGAATATACATTCTGAGACATACTCATTGTTGATTGATACGTATATACAGGATCCCGCAGAGAAAGATAAATTATTTAAAGCGATCGATAATATCGATGCAGTTAAAAAGAAAGCTGAATGGGCTCTTAAGTGGATCGATTCACCAAATTTCCAGGAAAGACTGGTTGCATTTGCTGCCGTTGAGGGTATATTTTTTAGTGGATCTTTTTGTTCAATATTCTGGTTGAAAAAAAGAGGTCTAATGCCAGGACTATCTTTTTCTAATGAACTTATATCGAGAGATGAGGGACTTCACTGCGATTTTGCAGTTATGTTACATAACCAGCACTTAGCTAACAAAGTTCCTGAATTTAGAATAAAGGAAATTATCATGAGTGCGCTTGAAATTGAGAAGGAGTTTATTACTGAATCACTTCCTGTTAGGTTAATAGGTATGAATTCTGATTTAATGAAACAGTATCTTGAATTTGTTGCTGATAGATTACTTGTTGACCTTGGTTGCTCTAAAGTTTACAATTCAGAGAATCCTTTTGATTTTATGGTTAATATTTCCCTTCAGGGAAAAACAAACTTCTTCGAAAAAAGAGTTGGCGAATATCAGAAATCGGGAGTTATGAATAAATCGGAGGATGCTTTCGGATTTGATGAGGACTTTTAATCGATGTTGAATTAGTAGCAGTAATAGGAATATAAAAAAATTAAATAGATAAAATGTTTGTAATAAAAAGGGACGGTTCCAAAGAACCAGTGAGGTTCGAAAAGATTTCCAATAGGATTAGAAAAATGACATATGGTCTAAATTCAGACTACGTCGATGCTATGGAGATAGCGCAAAAAGTTATTGCTGGTATCTACGACGGAATCTCCACTCAAGAACTAGATAACCTTACAGCGGAGACCGCTGCTTCATTAATACCAAAACATCCGGACTACTCCATACTTGCCTCAAGAATCGCGGTATCTAGATTACATAAAACCACGAAGAAGAAATTTTCGGAGACAATTCAGACATTGTATGAGTATATCGATCCTGAAACAAATCTGCCGGCTGGATTAATTAACGAGACCACATACCAGGCAGTACTTAAATATAAACAAAAATTCGACGGTGCAATTATACACGAGAGGGATTTTGATTTCGAGTATTTTGGATTCAAGACGTTAGAAAAAAGTTATCTATTAAAAACTAACGGACAAGTTTGTGAAAGCCCACAACATATGTATATGAGGGTTGCAGTCGGTATTTGGGGAGAGGACATAAAAAATGTAATTAAAACATACGAGCTTCTTTCCAATCATTTAATGACACATGCAACACCAACATTGTTTAATGCAGGTACTAAAAAACCACAACTTTCCTCGTGTTTTCTTTTAACCGTCGCTGATGATTCAATTGCAGGAATCTATAAGACGTTATCTGATGTTGCAACAATATCTCAAAATGCTGGAGGTGTAGGATTAGCTATACATAATGTTAGAAGTACGGGTTCTTATATCAGAGGAACAAATGGTACATCCAACGGGATTATACCTATGCTTAAGGTGTTTAACGAGACCGCAAGATACGTTGATCAGGGTGGGGGAAAACGTAAAGGGTCCTTTGCGATATATCTTGAACCATGGCATGCTGATGTTGAGGATTGGTTAGATCTTAGAAAAAATACGGGTGCAGAGGAAAGAAGAGCTAGAGATCTTTTCTTAGCACTATGGACTCCTGATTTATTCATGAAAAGAGTAAAAGCAGATGCAGACTGGAGCTTATTCTCTCCTTCTGAAGTTTCCGGACTCTGGGAATTGTATGGTGAAGAATTTGAAGCTGCGTATGAGGCTGCAGAAGCTGCTGGTAAAGCAAGAAAGGTTATCAAAGCCAGAGACCTTTGGACCAAAATAATTGATGCTCAGACAGAGACAGGAACACCTTACATGTTATATAAGGATGCCGCTAATAAGAAATCAAATCAGAAAAATCTTGGAACTATTAAGAGCTCAAATCTGTGTACGGAAATACTCGAGTACACTGATAAAGACGAGCAAGCTGTTTGTAATCTTGCATCAATCCCTGTTAATAAGTTTCTTAAATCAACCGATGCTAGAACGGCTAAAGTAAACAGCGGGAGATGTGATGTTGATCATAAGGCATTATACGATGTTGCATACCAAACAACATTAAACCTCAATAAGGTTATTGATGTGAACTATTATCCAACACCAGAAACTGAAAAATCCAATCTTAGACATAGACCAATTGGTATAGGCATCCAGGGAATGGCGGATCTTTTTGCTATCATGGGTATTCCTTTTACTTCTCCGGAAGCTAAAAGAACCAACGAGGAAGTTTTTGAAACAATATACTTTGCTGCAATGACAGCTTCAATGGATCTAGCTAAAAGAGATGGGAAATATGAGACATTTGAGGGATCACCTTTAAGCAAGGGTGAATTTCAGTTTAATCTATGGGGATTTGATGACTCAAGTCTTTCCGGAAGATGGGATTGGGGTAAGCTAAGAAAAGACGTTATTAAGAATGGTGCTAGAAATTCATTATTGTTAGCACCGATGCCAACTGCATCTACAGCTCAGATTATGGGTAACAACGAAGCATTCGAGCCGTTTACTTCAAATATTTATACAAGAAGAACATTGAGCGGTGAATTTGTGTTAATTAATAAACACCTAGTTAAGGATTTAATTGCATTGGATCTTTGGGGTGAGGATATGAAAAATTTGATTATTCTGCATAAGGGTTCTGTACAGAATATAGTTCAAATACCTGATAGAGTTAGAGAAATCTATAAGACAGTTTGGGAGATCAAACAAAAGGATCTAATTGAGATGTCAGCAGGTAGAGGTAAATTTATTTGTCAATCGCAATCTCTAAATCTATTTATAGAGAATGTTAATTCTGCTAAACTTACTGCTGCACACTTCCATTCATGGGAGCTTGGCCTTAAAACTGGGATGTACTATCTGAGAACAAAATCCGCGGTGGATGCTATCGCAGGTTTGGGAATGGATATGAGCAAAGCTAAGAAAACAGTTAAGGACGAGGAAGCTAAAGCATTGGATGTTGTCAAGAACAACATCGAAAACAAAGTGTCCCCGATAGATCTTGGAGGAATGAGTAGCGAAGAACTAAATAAGGCAGCGGAAGAGATGCTATCTGGGATAGTTTGTAGCTTAGACAATCCGGATGATTGTGAAGCTTGCGGATCTTAAATATATAGAATAAAAAATTAAGATGAAAAATATAGTAAAGGACTTCGGCCAATTTATTAACGAGAGAGTATTACCTGATGAACAGGGAAAGATCCTAATCATATTAGGAGCTCCTGGATCAGGTAAGGGCACTCTATCGAAGCAGCTTGAGGAGAAATATGGTATTCATCATATTTCTACTGGAGACCTTATTAGAAAATCAGAAGATCCCGAGTTGAAAAAGATTATAGATGGAGGTAATTTTTTACCCGATGATATGATGATTAAGATGTTAAGGAAAGAACTTAAAAAAGTTGATCCCGTGGATGGTATTATATTGGATGGATTTCCCAGAACTATTAAACAAGCAAAGAGATTAGACTCGATGTTAGGAAAAATGGGGCTAGGCTTAAATCATGCTATTTTTCTGGATCTTCCTGAAGATACCGCTAAGAAGAGAATTAAGGAGAGAGCAAAGAAGGAAGATAGGAAAGACGATGCTAGTGATGAAGTTATAAATAAAAGATTTGATGAGTATCACGAAAAAACCTTTCCGTTATTGAATTTCTATAAAAGAAGCAGAAAACTAATAAGCATAGAAGCTGCTAAGGGCAAAGAGGAAGTACTAAAAATAGTTGCTAAAAAACTTGGTCTTAAAAAAGACTAATTAAAAACCAATCGAATGAAAGGAACCAGTGAAGATTTTGTAAAATCTTTGAAGGCAAAAATTAGCAGGAAAGAGGAGAAGGAAACATTTTATAGAAATCTACTTCAGGATTCATTGGATTATTTTATAAGTATTATTAAAAAATCCACCGAAATCGAAATTAGAGCTATTAAGAATTTTAAAACCAACGAGGTATCTTGCTTTTTGAATTTATATAGTGAAAATGAAAACATACCTGCACTTATATCAGGTATGTTAAATAAAGAGGGATTCCAGTTTAATAACATAGAGCTGGATTCGAAAAAATCACTATATTTAATAAATTTTGGTCAAAGAATATTAACATCGGGTAATAATGATAATCGGTTCTTCTTCGAATTTCATTTCGGTGGTAAATATCTATTTAATCTAAAAATCACCCCGCAAATAGACGATCTTTCGTATTTCGTATACGAAAGCAAATATCATAGTATTAAATTCTGGGTGTGTGATCATCTAAATCTGGGACAGCATGAGATTTCACTAAGAAGCGTTAATCGGGATAAAAATAAAACAAAAATATCCCTGGACAAGAAATATAATCTAACGATTAGCTTTGATTTAATAGGTGAGGTTGAAAAAATAAATATTTCCAAAAAAATAGGGAGAAAAAAGGATAACTAGTACTATAATAACTAAATAATTAAATAGATGAGCAAAAAAAATAAAAGCAAAAAAAAATCAACACCAATTAAGATGATTAGTCCAATAAAGAGTCCTCTGGTTAAGTCGGCTCCTCTTGAGCAGACAATCAGTCTTTGTCTGGTAATGATCGTCAAAAACGAAGAGGATACAATCAAGAAATGTCTTACCGCTGTATCTCCCTATATAAAATATTGGGTTATAGTAGACACTGGATCCAGTGATAATACTCTTGCGGTTATAAGGGAAACAATGGATGCCCTGAATATACCGGGTGAACTCCACGAGAGACCTTGGATAAATTTTGAAGTTAATAGAACGGAAAGCTTACAATTAGCTAAGGATAAATGCGACTATAGATGGATCATAGATGCCGATGATACATTTTATCCGGATGTTCCCGGAACTAATCCATTTGCTGGATTGGAAATGACGCCTGATTGCTATCAAATATCATATAAATTGAATTCACTTCAATACCACAGAGCACAGATAGTTAGGTCCAATCAGAATTGGGTTTACAAAGGGGTTCTGCATGAGTATTTGTTTTTAGATGAAGAGAATAAGGATGTTATGCAGGCACAGATTAAGGGCTGCCACGTTGTTGCCGATATATCTCCGCTTAAAAGAGCATCATCTCTGGAGGAAAAATATTCTAATGATGCTAAGATACTTGAAGACGCATTGGAAAAAGAACCAGGTAACGAAAGGTATATGTTCTATTTGGCCCAAAGTTATAGAGATTCTAGCCAGTTACAGAAAGCAATAGATGCATATCAGAAAAGAATCGATATGGGTGGATGGGAAGAGGAAGTTTATTATTCATTGTATATGATCGCTAAGATAAGCGAAAAAATGGGCAAGGATGATGTGACTTTAACCAATTTATATTCTAAAGCATGGGAGTACAGACCTTCCAGATTGGAATCAGTTTTTCATGTGATGAGAAAACTTAGAGATCAAGGCAGACATCTTATTTCATTTGCTTATGGTGACGTAGCTATTAAAACAAAGGGTACAGCTGATATCTTGTTTATAGAGCCAGAAATCTGGCAATGGAGATTGCTTGATGAATATTCATTGGCTGCATATTATATAGGAAATCCCGATATAGCTCTAGAAAAAACTTCCGCCATATTAAATGCGCCATTCTTTAAAGACATTTCACCAGAAGAACAGACTAGACTTAAGAAGAATTTTGGTTATTACAAGAAGGGATCGGAAGAGAAAGCTAAGAAAATTCAGCAGATGCAGGCAATGCAGGGTACAGGATTAAGAAAAGTATAAAGATATATAGAGAAAAAAGTTTAAATAATGAAACATCTTTTAGAATTTGATAGCTATTCTCCAACCAACGAAGCGGAGATCAAAGCAGGAATTCCAGTTTATAACGAACCTGAATTTACCAAGAATCCTAGAATGGATCCTGCAATGATAATTAAAAAACCGGAAATTATATCTGTTGTTAATAAGTTTATTGAGGATCAGGAAAACGGAAATATTGAATCTGTCAATGTTGTTGCAGATATTCCAACTCAAGGTAAAAGAGTTCCTCAATACGTTATTGACGAACTTGCGGAGGAAAGAAAAAGAATGGCAAAAAGAAAAGCTGATATCTACGGAAGCAGAAGCGAAAGGAGTGATAGACCGGAAGATGAAGATTACACGGATGATATCAATATATTTGTTGATTCTGAATTTATCGTTCAGGGGGTGGTTAATAAACTAGGTAAGGATTTCATTATTGGCATACCAGCTTCACATAAGAGAAAAGCAAAAGCTAGCAAAGAAGCTATGGATTACTATACAACGTATATTGAGCCAGATCAGATTATAGAAGTTTACTTTACACCTACTAATAAATAATTAAAAACACCAATATAAAAAAGCCTCAGTATTAACATTGAGGCTTTTTTATTGAAATCATTTTGTGCTCAATCATATAATAATAAATTAAAACCCAGTAGATGAGTAATAAAGTTAATAAAACAATCGAGGTACTTACTGACTTTGAACACATAATTAAGAGACCAACTATGTATGTTGGCTCCGTTAAGAGGAGCGAGGAGACATTACCGATAATAGGCGATGGCTTCATAAAATCAGTAAATAAAGAGCATTCAATAGGAATGTATAAGTTATTCGATGAAGTGTTTGCTAACTCAGTGGATGAAGCCAAAAGGATGCCTACGTCCATGAAAAAGATAATAGTTGAAGTTGATTCCAAAGAGAATTCCATCTCCATTACAGATACTGGGGACGGATTTACAAACGGATCTATTATTAATAAGAAAAGTGGACTGAGCAATATTGAGACTGCGGTATCAATGCTTAGAGCAGGTTCTAATTTTGATAATGATAATATTGACGAATCAATTGTTGGAACCAATGGGATGGGTGTTAGTTTAGTTAATGCTCTCTCGATTAAATTCGGAATAGAAACAACTAATAGCAAGGAAACATATACCCAGACCTGGAATTCCTTTATAGCAGAGAAAGCAAAGGTATCACCAAAGCTTAAAAACAAGGTAACGGGGACGACGGTTTCGTTCATACCGAATAGCTCTGTATTCGATAATTCCGGATGGGACTATTCAACCATCAGATCTTATCTTTGTTTAAAGAAAAGAGTTTTGGAAACTGAGGAGAAGACATCCATAATGAAGATAGAATTCATATGGAATGGGAAAGGCGAGATTATACAATCGGAGCTTAAACCTGATTGGTCGCATAAGACAAGCATAGGCGAAATACTAGTTTGGGAAAAGAGACAAGACTCAGGAACATTCTCTTTTGTAAACAGCGCTTTGTGTACTGGTATACACCAGAAAATAGTACAGGACAAAATAAACATACAACTTGATGACACACTTGGTCATCACTTCTATGATACATTAATCATTCTTAACATGTCACCAAAGATAGTTAGATTCGGTGATCAGAATAAAACAAAATTTGTATCAAAAAGGGAAGAGGTTGAACCTACCATAGTTAGAAACTTTGATGCCGCACTTCAGAAATTTTTTAAGAGTGAGGTTTTTAAGAAAATAAAAAAAACTGTTGATGATAGAAGAAAGGACACGGAGCTAAAGAAAATCAGAAAGGAAAAGAAATCAATAAAGATCAAGCACTCCAATAAATATTTCCCAGCGACATCAGCTAGAGCGGAAAATCTTTTCATAGTTGAAGGACTATGTATAGACGAGAATGAAAAAATAAATATTTGGAGGGATGGCGAACTTATAAATGCTCCCCTGAAGGATGTTCTTATTGGAGATGAAGTTGTAACGCATAAGAATAGAATTAGAAAAATAATAAATAAGCAGAGAAAATTAAAAGAATGTTTAACTATCAGACTCTCTGATGGAACTTCAATAAAGCAACCAATAAGCCATCAATATTATACTTTTAATAAAAAAACTAAAGAGTTTTCTTTTAAAACAGTAGGAGAGATCGATAAGTCCATTCATTGCTTGGTTAAATCTAATTTTGGAAATTTTATCGGGACTCTCGAGGTAATTTCATATAGCAAATGTAAGAATGAAAAATATCCAAATCAGCTATTTTTGGATGATGGATCATGGTATCAATTTAGTAACTCTCATAAATACTGCGTGTATAATAAGAAAGACTCGTCTTTTATTATGAAATATGGGAAGGATATCAGAGAATGTGAGCTAATCTGTGTTTTCGATTTTATTTAATGTTGAGAGGATATATAACATAAAACCTTCTACTATGAATAAGATAAAATATATGATTGAGATAGGAAATTTTACAAGCGAATTTGAAATTTCTAAACTTTACCAGGATGATAAAATGATAAGATATGCTAAAACTGCTTTAAAAAAAAGAGGCATTGATTATTTCGCCATAATTAAAAATGAATTAAAATTAAACATTTCAGAATGTCCATTTTGTGGAAATGATTCCAAATATGATATAATCTATAAAATTGACCATACGGAAAGAATAATTATGATATCTGGCATTCAATATGCTATGGCTGGTGGTATTCAGAATTACCATTGTAAGGGTGGAAGAAAAAATTGCATTGGTAGTTTATTGAATCCAAATTCTATTGAATACATCTCAAAATCTTTTAAAATTTCTGAATCCGAAGCTAATACTTATTTGATAAACAGAAACAAATCTCCCTTTTATAAACAAAATCACGAAACCCCAGACGATTATAAAAAATATCAGAGTAAAAATCTTGATTGGTATTTGGAAAAATATGGAGTAGACGAGGGAAATAGAAGATTTGCGGATTTTAAGAATAAGGTATCAAAGGGAAATTCTAAGAATATACTAATAGAAAAATATGGGATTGACTCTTATAATGAGATGATAAAAAAGAAATCTATATGCAATATTAGTTTTTTTATTGAAAAATATGGTGAAATTGATGGTAAGGAAAAATTTGAAGCATATAAGAAATCACTAGGAAGAACTAAAGATCAGTATATAGAAAAATTTGGTATTGATTCGTGGAACGATAGAAGAAAAAATATAGAATATAGGAAATCTTTAGAATATTTTATACAATTACTTGGTTATCATGAGGGATTAATAGCTTTTGATAATTTACGAAAATCTTTTAGTTTTAATAGGGAAAAATACATTCTGAAGTATGGCGAGAAAGCATGGATTGACAGATGGTCCAATATTAATAAAAAATTTTATAGTAAAGAGGCTAGTGTTTTCTTCGAAATGCTTCTGTGTGAATTGACAGAGATTGGAATTATATTAAAAAATATTAAGACGAATGAAGACGAATTTTTTCTTTGGGACTCCGAATATAGAAGAATTTACTTTTATGATTTCTATTTTGAATATGCATCAAAGAAGATAATTATAGAATATGATAATAATTTTTGGCATCCTGTAGACGACACCGGTTTTAATGCTTGGGATAATACGAAATTTAATCACAGATTTACAAAAAAAGAAAAATTGGAATATGATGAGAGAAAAAAAATGTTAGCTAAATATAAAGGATATGAAATTATAACGATACAGTATAAAGGCAAAAATCCATTAAGAAATAAAAATCTATGGAATAATTTATTAAATGAATCTTTAAAAGAAATAAAACAAATTTTAGAATGTTAACAGTAGAGCAAGAGAATTTTTTTAGAGTAGTTGAAATTGAGGAAATCTCAGATACCAGTGAGGTAATGAATTGTATAGATTTTAGTGTGGAAGACGATGAAAGCTTTGTTCTGGATAATGGAATAATTAGTCACAATTCAGCTATGGGTTCAATTTTACAAAAAAGAGATCCAAAAAAAGATGGCGTATATGCACTTAAGGGAAAGATCAAGAACGCCAGGAGCTTATCCGATCTCTCTGACAATAGAGAAATATTGGAACTCATGCAGATATTAAACTTAGATCCGGAAGGACATAACTTGATATGTCCATTTGAGAAGGTTGTAATAGCTACAGATCAGGATCCTGATGGAGCACACATAACATCACTGTTAATAAACTTGTTCTATATCTGGTTTCCATGGATGGTTAAGCAGGGGAGAATACATTTTTTAGAAACACCTCTTGTCACTGTTGGTGATAGGGTTAAGAAATATTATTATTCATCCGAGGAATTCAGAAAAGGTGTTGCCAAAGGTGATAAGGGTAACGTTAGATATCTGAAGGGACTTGGTTCATTATCTCTGGAGGATTGGGATTATGTGATGAAGAATAAAAGGATAGTATCTCTGAAAGAAGATCCGCAAACCAAAAAACATTTGGAGATGGCATTTGGTAAATCATCGAATGAAAGAAAAAAATGGCTTAGTCCGGAGTAAATATTTTTTTATCCCGGTTATACTGATTATATTTGTGGGATAATCATTTAATACATAGAAATGGAAAGAAAATACGGTTACTGTTGCATAAACATGACGTTGTCGGAGCAGAAGGAAAGAGTCACTACAAATAGAGGCATGGTTAAAAGGACATTCGAAGAGAAAGGTATTCCTTATGCTTCAGAACTTGCATTAAAAAATGTGATAGATCTTAGACAGGTCTTGGAGTGGAATGACGATAACAACATAAGGATGTACAGAATGTCCAGCGATATTTTTCCCTGGTGTTCTGAGTATGAAATAAGCGATCTTCCGGATTATCCAGCCATATCTGAAATATTAAAATCATGTGGTGATTTTGCAAAGAGAACAGATCAGAGAATAACATTTCACCCCTCTCCGTATGGAGTTCTAGCTTCGGATAGACCCGATGTTGTTGTCAAAGCAATCAAGGAATTATCCCAACACGGTGAAATCATGGATCTGATGGGATTAGATAGATCTGTATACTACCCAATCAACATTCATGTGAATACAACAAAACCAGATAAGGAAAGTGCAGCTGAAAGATTTTGCGAAAACTTTTCTTTACTTCCTGATTCTGTTAAAAGCAGACTTGTTGTAGAGGTTGATGATAAAAAATCACAGTATACATCGCTTGATCTGCATAGAATGGTTCATTCTAAAATTGGGATACCAGTTACTTTTGACTATCTCCATAATATATGTAACCCTCCCGAGGCTCTTTGCGAGGAAGCATCACTTAGAGTTTGCCTATCAACATGGCCAGAAAAAATACCGGCAATCACGCACTACTCAGATTCACGGAAATTACACGAGGATGAATCAGTTAAGGAGGTAGCACATTCAGACTGGATTTGGAAATCACCCGAAACATACGGACTAAACTTCGATATAGAATTTGAGGTAAAGATGAAGGAGAGAGCTCTTTTGAAATTTATGGAACAAAAATATTTTTTATATGAAAAACAGTAAAGAATTACAGGAATTCGAGGATCTAATAAACGATCCAGCTAACAACGAAGTTAAATATAGCATCGATAGATCTATAGAGGCATCAGTTAAATATAGTTATCTGACTGAAAAATATGGTAAGGAAGTAGTTGATAATTTGGTACCAGACACATTAGCTTTATCTGATTATGATGTTTTCCTTGAAATAAAAAAACAATTAGAAACCGAATCACAATCTTAGTATGGATGGATTAGAGGGAGGTGGATTTATGTTTATGGATGGTCAGGAACCACCGAAGCATCCACAACATAAAATATTAAAGAAACACATAGAGAGATCAGTGCAGGATCTATTCTTGGAAGCTTTGAGAAACCAGTCCATAGAATTATTATACGTGTTTGAGACGGAAGACCAGATAGATGGATTTATAAATAGAATACTTACGTATTGGGAAAGGTTTGAAAAATATGAAACCTGTCGGGATGTTGTTGTTCTTGGTAAAGAGCTAAAGAATAAATGGAATGACAGGGATCAATTTGGATCTACTGATGCGGTTATTAGAATAAAAGACATATTTAAGTCAAACTTTGATTAAATGAAAGACTATTACCAAATACTTGGAGTTAATAAAAATTCAACTCCAGATGAAATTAAAAAAGCTTATCGTAATCTTGCCATGAAATATCATCCTGATAAGTCAGGTAACGATCCAGCATCCGAATCTAAATTTAAGGATGCATCAGAAGCATATGATACTTTATCCGATTCTGATAAGAAAGCAAAATATGACAATCCCTTCGGCGGTGGAGGTGATCCATTTTCTAATGCTTTCAACGGCAGAAATCCATTTCAGACTGGTGATTTTTCTTCGTTCTTCAGTGGCGGGTTTGGATCAAGAGCTAATAACGAGCCCATGATTAATAAGGGGAGAAACGTCAGTGTTTATGTTGCAATAACACTGGAGGAAATGATGACTGGTGCTGTGAAAAGAGTAAAGGTTAATCGGCGTGTCCAGTGTGATCCATGTAAAGGGACAGGAGCGGAGAACGGTAACACTGTTAACTGTACACAATGTGGAGGTATAGGAAGAATCAATAAAACTGTACATCATGCTTTTGGCGAGGTTGTTATGCAGGAAACATGCAGAGGCTGCCAGGGATCAGGAACCTTGGCTAAGAGTTATTGCAAAGAATGCTCGGGATCAGGAACGCTAAGAAGAGAAGAGGAATTGGATGTAAATATACCAAAGGGATCTATAAGCGGCGTTTCGTATTTGGTTGTAGGTAAAGGTGATTGGGCAAAATCCCCAGCAAATCCTGGTGATCTTATAGTTAATGTCGAAGAAATCTTGCATCCGGTTTACACTAGAGATGGAATAAATTTGGTATATGATAAGTACATTACATTTAAGGATGCATGTTTAGGACTGGATGCTGAATTACCAAATCTAAGAGGATCTACATTTAGAATAAAGATTCCACCAGGAACATCACCAGGTAAAATATTAAGACTACATGCTAAGGGATTACCCGAATTTAACGGATTTGCTAATGGCGACATTTTAATAAAGGTCCATATATCCATACCAAAAGAATTAACGCAGGAACAAATCAATGCACTCGAATATTTTAGCTAATATGGAAATACTATTATTTTTATTATTTTCTGGTTGGTGTGTAACATCAGGAATAATTAACGGAACCATACTTGATCCGCTTAGAAACTGGACATTAGTAAGGATGCCTACATTTGGTAAGCTGCTAACATGCATAAGATGCTTGGGTTTTTGGGTCGGTTTTGTATTGTTCGGATTTTTAACATGTACAGGAACTCTTGGTCCGATAATACCAGGAACATCCACTTTGATCAATTATATTCTTCTGCCATTTATACAGAGCGGTTCTGGTGTTATAATCGAGTCAGCTGTTATATTTCTGATGAGGGATAGAAAAAACATAATAAACAACGACATCACAATTCCGGAGAATATATCATCAAACAAAAATTAATGAGCAACTACCTAAGTATAACCGATCAAATAAACACCCAATACAGAACATATGCTCTATACGTTCTACAAAGTAGAGGAATACCAAATTTCTATGATGGCTTAACCCCTGTGCAAAGATTGATATTGGAAAATTCGCCAGTTAAATATAATAAGACAATCGGTTTGGTTGGCGAGGTTATTAAGACAGGCTTATATCATCATGGTGATTCTTCACTTGCTGGAGCTATATCCAAATTGGCTAGACCGTTCGGATGTTCATATGGTGTACTAGAGGGCGATGGATTTTTTGGATCACCAGTTAATCCAAGCCCATCGGCACCTAGATACACCTCAGTAAAGATCAATCAGAAAGTCAAGGATATAATTGCTAAAAACTATGATCTGAATGAAAAAAATAGCGAGGGAGGACATGATTGGATCCATACTGAGATTCCAATAGGTCTTATGACACACGTGGTGGGTATTGCTGTTGGATACAGAAGTAATATACTGCCAAGAAAATTCGAAGATGTAGTCGAATATCTTCAGGGAACAACAAAACTTCTAAAACCATATTTTAAAGATTTCTCAGGAAAGATAACAAAGTATATGAATGAGGAAAATACCTGGTTAATAGAAAGTGGTATTGAAATAGATGCTAATAAAAAGATAATCAGAATATTTGATCTTCCGCCTGTGATGAGATACGACAGTTTTATAAACAAGCTGGAGGACAAGCTAGAAAGAACCGGTCATGACTATAGAATAGAAAATAGATCCCAGAGCAAATGTGATCTGATAGTTTCCTTAAAAGGCATATCAGGTGGTCCTGATGCTTTCAAAGATGTATGCGAAGCTGTTAATAAGCTATGCAAAATAATAGTTAAAGAGGATATCATCTTCATTAAGGATGGCAATGTAATGGAATTTAGCTCGGTCAAGGAGTACCTTGATCACTTTAGAGGTCATCTCGAATTGGTCAAACTTAAAAGATTAGTTAGAGATGAAGCTAATTATTCTAGAGAACTTGCTTTCCTTGAGGCCAAATTAAAGTTTCTTAATTTCATGATAGAAAAGAAAAGAAGCAATGATGAGATAATTAAATTTCTATCCGGATTTGAAGGCTGGATATCGACAAGACTACAGAAAATAGAGATAGTCAAGTTAAACATTGAGCATATAAAACAAACGGAGATTGATATACAAGACCTTAAAAATAAGATAACAAAAACCAAAAAGGAAATAAAAGAGCAAGATAAGATCTATAAGTCCAGAATGAAGGATATACTTAAATTGGTAAAAGGGAAAAATACAAGATTCAATACCACTGCATTATTTGAACCTACACAGGTCGATGGCATAGAGATATTCCAGGTAATTGAGGAAGATGAAGAAAATATAGAGGAACAAGAGGTAGAAGATGAAATATAAAATTAAAAACAACTAGAACTATTAAATAATAAAAAAGATGAAATTAAGAATTACCAGCATCACAAATCTAATCTCCTTTCTAAAGAGATTGAAAACAGTTGACAGAAGTGTTATTTTGGAGATAACAGACGATAAATTATTTTCTAAGGTTCATACACCAGATAAATCTGTTATGAAGTACTCGAGCGTTATGATGAGCGACGTATTGGAAGGCGAGATCGATTGGAAGAGTGTAAAGTCTGACCGAATTAAAATTGGTATAGTGGATGTTACCAGATTGGTGGAAGCATTTAAACACTTTAGACCTGAGGAGGAAGTTAATATTGAATTATCATTAACAAATTCTGATGGATCATGTATTGCCAATGAGATTAATCTTGTTTCGGCTTCTCTTAATATAAAATTGAGATGTGCTGATCTATCTTTACTTTCCTATGTTGAGGATAACATTCTATCGATGGTTCATTCTAAGGAGGACTATGTGGTTAACTTCAGGATATACCAATCGGACTTTAGCACTATAATTTCTCTATGTGGTTTGGAATCAAACTCTGAAGAAATCCTTTGCTTCAAAGTCAATGAAAAAAATGCTCATGCCATAGGAGAATCCTTCAATTATAAATTGAATATAGGATCATCAGAGATAATGATGGAATCTGAGGAGAATTCGGCACCAAACATTTATAAAAATCAACTATCTTACATGGAGCAAGAAACTTGCCAGGTGTATGTTCACGAGAATAGATTAGTTCTAGTTTCAGAGCAGTCTTCTACATCAATAGCTATTGGATTAGTTGAAAAATAATAAATAATGACAGCAGAAGAAACACTAGCAATAGAGGAAAAGATTGAGAGACTCACCTCACTCAAGAACGAGCTAAAGAACGAAGAGCAAGCAGTTAAGCTGACTATGAACTCCATCTATGGAGCGATTGGTAATGCGTGGTTCATCTGCTTCAATCCAGATGTTGCTGAAGCTGTTACTTTGCAGGGACAAGATCTTATTAAATACTCGGAGAAAATTCTACATAAGTATTTTCATGACCATTGGCATCTTGATACAGAGCTACACGAAAAGCTTGGTATAACCAAGGTAAAAAAAGTGGTCAAACCATTAGTAGTGTATGGTGACACTGACAGCCTGCTAGGTGACTCCCTTGTTTGTATTAGATATGGCGAAAGTAACTCGAAAATTAGATTTGATGAGTTATTTTCAATATTTAGTGGATCCTGCGGATACCATACTGATAATAGGGGTAATGAAATAATAGAGCCTGATGGTCTAGGTTCACTTAATTATGTTGATTCTGCATTAACATTTTCCCCTATCAAAAAAATAATAAGGCATAAGGTTAAAAAGTCAAAATGGAAACTTGTTACTGAGACTGGTAAGGAAGTAATGGTAACTAACGACCATTCTCTTACTGTATTTAGAGACGGTATTAAGATACACATTAAGGCAAGTGAGATTAACATAGATAGCGATCTAGTTTTAGAAGTTGATATCGATATATAACACAAATAATATAGTTTATGGAGGCATCAATAATAAAAATGTTAATAACAAAGCACAGAAAAGAAAAAACATTAGAATCTTGGAAGGTTCTCGAAAACATGATAGAAGATAAATCATACTGTAGAGATTGCGATGAATCTATATTCTATCCAAATTCATTGATTCGTTTAGGTAAAGATGGAAATATAAAATATGATATATCTAAACCCTGTTCCAGGTCTTTTAAAGAGTTAGATGGGGTTAGGTATTATTTATCATCATGTCCATCTTGTCTGGATGAAAAATTTAATGAATATTCGGGTATGAATAAATCTAGGGTATTTAATGTTATGAATAGAATAACTAGATATGCATATAATATTCCTGATGATGTTGCTAATGCTTTTACTAAAACTACCGCAGTGACATTAGAAAATCTGATGAAAAAATATGGAGAAAATAACGGTAAACTTAGGTGGGTAAAATACAGAAACTTACAGGCTGTTACTAATACATTCGAATATAAAAAAGAAAAATACGGATGGAACAAATCTGACTTTGATAAATTTAACCGATCTAGAGCTATAACTGAAGAAAATTTAATAAATAGACATGGTGAGTCTGAAGGTAAATTAATATTTGATGAATACTGCAAAAAACAGGTAACCAACGGGAAAACACCGGAATGGTTTATAGAAAAACATGGCGAAATTAAAGGTAATCAAATATATAAATTGATGTCCATTAATAAGGCTAAAGGTACATCGTCTCCTGGGTGTGTATCTAAAGTATCTCAGGAATTCTTTGATCGCTTGGATCATTATTTTAATAATTTGTTTAATACTAGATACTCCAAAAAAAATAAAGAGTCTATTTTTTATATAGACGAGATTAAAAAAACATATTCGGTGGATTATTATATAGAGGAACTTAATTTAGCTATTGAATTCAATGGCGATTATTACCACGCAAATCCAAATAAATATCATGCTGATTTTGATTTTAGCGAGTTGTCCAAGAATAGAAAAATTACAGCAAAAGATTTATGGGAAAAGGATGAAAAGAAATACCATTTATTAGAAAAATACCACGGGATAAAAACTATAGTAGTTTGGGAATCGGATTACTATAAAAATAAAAGTAATAATAAATTTTATAAAGACATTGCTAGATTATGTATAGAGAAGAAATAGAAGCAATAACAAAATTTACTAAAATAGTTTCGTGTGAATGTATAGGCGAGTTTGAAGATGAATATGTTTATGATCTGGAAATAGACGAAGAGGGTTACGATAACCAGACTTTTTTTGCAAATGACATCTTAGTACATAATTCTAATTATGTTACATTCCAGGAGGTTGTGGATTCGTGCGATTTTGAGGGTGGAGATAAGGAGCTTATACTACTTATCAACAAATATAGATTGAATGACTATCTTAAAAAATGTTTTGATATCTATTCAAAGAAATGGGGAACTGAGAATTACCAGGATTTTGAGCTTGAGACTCTTGCATTTAATGCGATATTTTTAGGTAAAAAGAAATATGTTGCTAATTTAGCTTTTGATTCAGGTATTCATACGGAGCCTTTATCACAACTAAAGTTTACTGGCGTTGAAATGATAAAAGGTGGTACACCACCATTTGTTAGAGAAAAATTAGTTTATCTCACCAGATTTATATTCTCCAAGGGTAGAAGCTTTGATCTTAGAGAATTTGTTAAGGAGTTAAAGACTATTAAGAAAGAGTTTAAGGTACAAGAACCAAAAAATATATCAGCATCTGTAAATATCAATAATTACGAAAAGTTCATACTTAATGATAGTACAGGATTCGAAGTTGGTAAGGGATGTCCAATACATGTTAGAGCATCGGGATATCACAACTACC
>Ga0304730_1001089_pt1 | contig 21371 bp, 32 predicted proteins | sample M_130628_MF_Meta_FD_190474 | JGI IMG/M metagenome (GOLD analysis project Ga0304730, IMG submission 190474) | Freshwater microbial communities from Lake Montjoie, Canada to study carbon cycling - M_130628_MF_MetaG (v2) (version 2) | ecosystem: Environmental > Aquatic > Freshwater > Lake | place...
TAAAATAATCGGCAGTAAATGCTCCTTAATTTGTTTCATCGTCTTGCAATTTAGCCGCTAATTTGTCAAGTATTTGCGACAAAGCAACCACGTCAGCCATTTGATATACGCCCGCTTTTACTGCGATTTCAATCGCTTGTTTAATTACGTTTAACTCTTCCATTTTTAGTATGTTAAAATAGTAATGTTTTTGTCTTTTGCTACGCATTGCTCAACCCAAGTGTTATTCATACCCCAAAGCGCAAACTCGTCATCGGTTAACGTGTAATTCCAATTAGCACACATTAACCCTTCATCGGTTAGTAACTCGTTGTAAGTTGTGCAAGTGGTTGCATCGGTTGCAAAGTTAAGTATTAAAACTTTTAGTGTTGTCGCTTCGCCTGTAAAGGGGAAATTAATCGGTTGAATTTGTGCCATTTTTATTTATATTGATGTTATTGTTTCCCAAGTTGATGCGGTTCTTACGCATAATTTTCCAAGTGTTGTATCGTAAACAACCAATCCCGCAGCGGGTGTAGTTATTGCGTTTTTTTGCGTGGTTGTCATTCTCGGTGGAAGGAAGCCTTGAGTTGTTGAATTTACTGTTAAACGTGCCGAAGCCTCATCAGTATAAGTTCCCCCGTTTTGAATAATAAAATTTCCCGTTGTATTAGTAATACGAGCAAAAGTAATACCTGAATTTGCAAAACTTAAATGTGTATCAAAAGAGGCAAATACGTTTGAAAAAACGGTATTTTTAAAAAGTCCGTTTGAAAATGGAAATGATGAACTTCCTATATTGTAAGTACTCCCTACCGATGGTAGTATATTCCCAACAACAGTTAATACCCCACTAACCCTCGCCGTGCCGTTTACGTCTAATTTATAGCCTGCGTCGGTTGCAACATTTATAGCGACATTACCATTTGCAAAAATTCGCATTCTCTCATTTGAATTAGTCCAAAATGCGATTGGATTTGCACCATTTTGGAATAATATTAAACCATTTGAAAATCCTGAGTCCGAAAGTAACATTGAAGTGTTTGCCCAAGGTGCGTGAGCCGCTGAATGCGCTCTTAAACTTAAACCTCCAACAGCTGAATTAGCAACAACAGTTCCGTAAGCTAAACTTCCTGTATTTAGATTTCTTGCCCATATTCCATCCGAACCATTAACGCTCGTTTCAACTTGTAATTTCAGAGATGGCGTTGTCGTTCCAATCCCTAAACGATTATTCGTATTATCCCAAAATAGTTGAGCATTTGATTGCGCTATTGTCGTGCCATTTGAAAATAAAACGCTGCCGCTTGTTAGTGCGGGAAGTGTAAATTTGCCGTTAAATGTACTCCAATCAGTAGACGATAAAGCCCCGCGATTTGCAGCCGAAGCCGTTGGTACGTTTAATGTAATTACAGGCGTTGTTGTGCCTGTTGCAACGCTACTGCTTAAATCCGTTCCGGTAGTGCCTAAAGTCAAAGCCGATACGCTTGTAACAGTTCCGCTACCTTTGCCGTTAAATGTACTCCAATCGGTTGAAGATAAAGCCCCACGATTTGTTGCGCTTGCCGTTGGAAGATTAAATGTGTGCGTTGCAGTTGTTGAACTTATAGCAAAATCCGTTCCGCTTGTGCCTGTTGTAAATGATTGCACTTGCGCAGTCAATCCGTTTAGCGCAGTTAATCCTGTAGAAAATGTTGTAATGACTTCACAAAGGTGTCCGTTTTCAGTATGTAGTGTAATTGTACGCCCTGAGTGAGTTACATATATTCTTACCGCCAACCTATCGGTAGCTAATAAGGTTGTTTGTGGCACTGCTAACGCGCTAAAATACGCATCAATTGCCGTTCCGTTTGTAATCCCTTCGGGTGTTGCTGAGTTTGACGCTATTAATGATAAAGTCGTTCCGTTCCACTTGTATAATTCAACGTAAAATGATGGACTACCGCCACCGCTTGACGCGCTAAAATAGGTTTCAAAGTTCCAATTACCCGCAGGAATTTCCAATAAATTAGGAACGTTTGCGTCGGTTATAAATGATTGAATATATCCGTTAGCTGCAATAGTAAAATCAGTTCCCGCCCCTAAAATCGGAGTTCTATCCATCTCTTTAAAAGCAACACCGCCAAAAGTGCCTTGCGAAACTGAGCCGTTTAAATAAAAAGCCAAAGATGACCCTCCACCTGTTGAAGTTGGGAAGTTTGCAAGTGAGCCATCGCCTCGCACGTATTGACTAACAAGGCCCGCGCCTGTAACTTCCAAAGTTCCTGCGCTTGTAATTGGGCTATTTGCTACGCTAAACGCTGATGGCATTGTCAAACCTACCGAAGTAACGGAAGCGGGAATATCGGCAGCCGTGATAAACGGATTGATGCCATCCTCGCCATCGTTTGTTAAGTCGCTTGTTAAGGTCGGAATGCTCGGTGTATTTGATAAATCAGTATAACTGCCACTTGTTGCAACAGTTGCTAAAATAGGCTTATTTAAAATCTGAGCCACTCCACTAGTCGCATTCCAATCGCTATTTACTTGGGCCGCTGGTATAGTTGGTTTATTTAAAATCTGAGCCACTCCACTAGTCGCGTTCCAATCGCTATTGACTTGAGGCGTTACATCGGCAGCAGTTATAAATGGATGCACGCCATCCTCGCCATCGTTTGTTAAGTCGCTCGTTAAAGCTGGAATGCTAGGCTTGTTTTTTATGTAGTCGGGAGCTTGGTCGTCCGCTTGATCCCAATCGCTTTGCACCTGCTCGCCAATTACGCGGTTGATATTAACCACATAATTATTGGGGTTTGCTATAATTTGCACCTCGTCGACCGCCGCTTGTACGTTGATGTCGATTGTCTCAACTATAACGGCTGCGTTTACGACGATGTCGTTGATTGTGTCTTGTACTATTATATTAACGTTGTCGGCCATGCTTATCGTGTAATATCGTCGGTTACTGTAAAGAGTCCACTTATCCAAGTATCAACCTCGCCGCTATCTTGAGTGATTTGTATATCGTATCGATACGAGCAGGCTTGAATATCTATGATTTGCTCATCAATACAAAACTCGCCGTTAACCGCGTCAAAAATAGTGATTGGCACCTCAAGGGCAACAACTCCCCCTGGCTCTTTTCTAAGCTGCATTTTAACGTCTGCGCCTGTAAGGTTGAGAGCTACGTCGTTAACGTTTATTTGGAAGTCCGTTTGTTTGAAAGTGTCCCCTCTTTTGGTCGTGAAATTTAATGTCGATGCCATTTTTTAAAAATAGTTTTAATTTTTTGATGTTCTCCTCAGTTCGTTTGTCTACTTTTCTCATATTTTAGTAAGGTCGATCAAGCCACCATTTGCCACAAATCAAACGTGAACGCAAAGGGTTGACGATATTATTGGAATTACTTACATACTCAGGCAAATGAAATCTATTTAGCCAGCGCAACATACGGTCTTGATACATTTCGCTTTTTAATCGCATATTATTTACCAAATAGTCGACTTCGGTTTTGTCAATTGCCACCGAATTGTCGGGTTGAGACTTAAATATACCGTTATTGTTTACTTTGTATGCCCCAATTAGGAGGTATTCTACCGCGCTTGCAGCGATTAAAAATGGTTTGATGTAATCTTCGTACAAAATCAAATAATCGTCGATTAAATCGTCGTTATCGAAGTCATCGCAAATTTTATTGTATAGCGTTTCTCCTAAAATCTCCTCAAGCCTTGTTCTTTGGGCATCGGCTATGCAGGGAATATATAAATCGATATCAATATTGCCCCCTAATAGAGTGTTTTTTGTGAGTTCGTTTTCTTTTAAAAGTATAATAGTTGCCATTATTGACGATAGTTTGGAGTTAATGACCAAAAATTGTTTGACTCAGACGCGGTTTGTGCAACTTGTGGCTCGTTTTGTTGCCATTGTGCCATTGGTCGGTCGGCAGGATCAAGGTCTAAAATCATTTTTCGTGCCTCGTTTACGCTTATTTGTTTGTTATTTCGACGCAAATATATTTTTCTCATCCAAAAATGATTGCAATTTACGCCACCTTTATAGAGCCAAATGCTATAATCGTCTGCGCCTTGTGGGCCAAATCCTTTATTCACGCCTTTGGAGCCTGCAATAGTGATGTCCTCTTTGCGATAGGTACGCCCTGCGCTTACCATTTTTTGGCAAAAGTCACGCTCGGCACCTAAACTGCCCTCGTATGTATAGCGTATTTTAAATAGACTTGTGTCTTGCTCGCTTGTCACGTTTGGGAAACTTGCAAACGACTTGGCTAAACTCAAAGTTATTTCGTTAATTTCTAAATCTCCTCTAACTGGTATAGCATCAACCTCAACCCACTCATCCTCGTCTACAATTTCGCCCATCTCAATAAGCGCGTCTGCAACTTCGGAAAGTCTGTTGTCATCTTTTGAGCAACAAACGTGTTGAGTTAATTGCGTAACCGCTGCGGCCTGTTGCGGATTGAATAATGCTTGGGCTACTTGCGCTGGAATGTTTAAGAATTGAACTAAGAAAACAATCGCTTGCTCGGTTGTTAAAATACCCTCACGAACTTTGGCGAATATTTCAATTGCTGAAGTAATTTGCGCACCGTTGTAAGAAACTGCCGCGTCGCTTGTTGCTTTGTCTATTCCTGTTGCAGTAGCAACTACATCCTCAGCTCTTAAGCTCTCAAATTGTAAGTCCAAAGTAATTCCGTTAACGGCAAAAATCTCCATCAATCCATCGAGTATAATCTCTTGCTTTGGCTTGATTACATTAATCATTAACTCCTCAAATCCTACTCTAATTTCGTCAGCCGTAGAACTAAATCCTTTTGAGGACGAAATCCCCACAAGCATTTGAGACGTCAATTTGTGAGCCGTGCAAATTTGCTGTCTTGACTCTTCGCTTAAATATGCATATTGTTGATGCGCGTCGCTAACCTCCAAAGCGGAGATTGTGATTTCGCTATCTTTGTTATCGTTCCAATTTAAAAAGAATGCGCCCGCGTTTTGTGAGCCTGTTAAGTGGTTACGGATTTGGCGTGTATTCTCTTGGATTGTCTCAATTGACTCTTGGACTCCAGCGTTCATATTAATTATGTGGCCAAAGCTCAACCCGTTTTGAATGTGGTTGATTGAGTAGTTACTAATTTCCTCCTCCATACGCGCCCAACTAATCCCCGAAACGTACGAAGGGTTGCTATAATAAAATTGCCCAACTTGGTAATCGCGAATGATGTAAATCTCGGAGCGTTCGCCCATGCCATCGCCAAAACCAAACGCGTCCATGCGCTCGGGCTTGTATTTGTTTACGTTTGAAAAGTCGTAGCTATAATAATATCCAGTTATATCGCCCTCCTCGTTTGCAACTTCGGGAGCAATTCGTTGTTTGGCTACGTGAAAGCATCTTTGTATTTTGCCGTTTACATATTTTAACTCGAGTGAAGCCTCGCCAAACATCTCGAAATCCTTGCAAATTTTACGCAAATCTTTTTTAGACAATAGAGATATAATCGCGGCCCATTCGCTTGGCTTGCGTGCTTTGTCTTTTGAGTTCAATCCTTTACCATAAATGAACTGCGAATAACTGTCAATGATAGCCGAATTTGTAGGCGATCCGTTATAGGCGTCAATTATGACTTGATAAAACGAGTTTTTTTCTCCATTTAATACCCACTTTTTACCGCTTACCTCTTTAATCTCGGGGCGTATGTAATTCGATAGGTTTATAATTTGTAATTTTTCCATAAATTATACTTTTAAAACTCCTTTATTGAGTTCAAAATTCTCTAAGTCGGTTTGTGAAGTAGCATAAGCCTTGCCTCTATATATTAAATTGTCATCCTCGTTGATTGTAACCTCAAACGATTGCCCTTCGGTCATGATTGGCACGCTAAAAACTAATATTAAAACGTTGTTTTGGTAGTAAACGCCAGTAAGGGAAATTTCGTGAGTAATATCTTTGGTCTCGTCACGTAAAAAAAACGTGATTACGCCACTATTATAGCCTCTCGGAATACAACGAAATTGATAAGGCGCAGTTAAATTGAATATCCACATACTATTATAACTGATTTTTATTGTTTTGTAACAAAAAACGCCCCAATAAGGAGCGTTTTTAGAACAAAACTATGAAAGAATTTAAGAAACAACAACGTTTGAAACCAAAGCTTTTAAGGCCGTAATCATTCCACTTGTTAAAAATGGAGATAAATTAGACTGTTCCGATGCGATGGTCAAGGTGTAACCACTTAGGTCTGCACCTGCTCCGCCGCTCACTTTTGTGCAGTTTGACATAGTACCATTTGTGGCACCAATTAACATAATATTTCCGTTGTAGTCTTCAACGAAAACTTGAGGGCGTCCAGCGCAAATAAGTTGTACTTGAGCTTGTAAGTCAGCCGACAATTTTGGAAGTGTAACCGCCAAAGATTGGGCGTTTACAAATGTTCCGTTGTCTTCCGAACTTGTACCAGTTTCGGTTAAAGCGTTTGTAGTCGCTTTTACCTCGTATTGAAACACCTCGTCGAGTGTTCCGAGATCGGTCAATTCTTGAGCTGCAATCGTGTAACCGTAGTCGGCAAAATTTGCAAAATACAAATTTTTAATTCCGCCACGCTGGTCACGGCATCCAAGTAATTTTCCCGCTGAAATTAAACAGGCCATATATTTTTAGGTATTTAAAACCGCCCGAGTTAACGAGCGGTCTTTATTAGTATTTAGTCGAAAGTTAAGTAAACAATTTCCTCAGCATTGTAGTATCCAACACCAACGTTGTAAACTACTTTACCGCGAACTTTACCAGTCAATAACCCGATTTCGTCTTCGTCTACTAAAGCAACTTGGTTGTGGTCAGCAGTCAAACCTGTTGCAAAAACTAAGTTTTTACGCTCGTAGATAACTACGGTGTTTGCAGGCAATCCGTTTAATACGGTCAAAGTGTGACGTCCGAAAGTTAAAGCGAAGTCGTTGTTTCCGTTTCCGTAAACAATACCTTGAGTTGACAAGTAGAAAGCGTAGTATTGAGCAACGTCAGGAGATACTGCGAATACTAATTCTTTGTTTCTCAAAGCGATTGGCACGGCAGCCAAAGCTGGTTTCAAATACTTAGCCAAAACGTTGCCTTCAGTTACGGCAGCGTCAGCAGTTGGCTTGTTTACGTCACCGTCAAGAGCGAACTGAGTTAAGAAACCATCAAAGTTACTTGATGAAGTCCAAATATCAGACTCTAATTTCTCTCCGATAGCACCCAAAACCTCAGCTTGGATTGCATCCATAATGTCACTTGGAGCGGTTGGGTTAGCAGCACCGCCACCCATGATTCCATCAGACCAAGTAGCACGGAAATCTTCTTTACAAACGTCAAAATCATTTTTGAATTTGAACGGCTCAATTAAGTTTTCGTTCAATACGATTGTCCCAGCAGGAGCAAATCCGCAAGTGTATGCAGTTGTTCCGTCAGTGTATGCGATTTTTCGCAAAGACAATTTGTAGTTTACATTTTCAGCGATAGTTACCGCATTTTTTTCAATAGTGTCAATCGTCTTGAACGCTTGACCAATAATCACGCCCGCATCACGGCCAGCGTAGTTAGATGATACAGTTGTAGTTGTAGCCATTTTTTAATTTAAGTTTTTAAGATTATTTTGAATTTTTTGTGATCTCGTCAATTTGACGTTTGAGTTTGAAACCTCTTTAACTTCGGGTTTCGCTTTTGTTGATGCCTTAACGTCAACTTGAGAAGTTTTTACCTCAGCGATTTGAGCTGTCAATTCAGTTCTAACCGATTCGATTTGTTTTGCAACTTCAACGCTCATTGATGTAACGATTGATTTTACTAACTCAGCGAATTGATTTTCGCTTGACATTTCCATAGGTGCTTCCTCAACAACTACTTCCTCAACCATTGCCTCTTTAATTTCGGCGATCATACCTTCCTCGGTAATTACCAAAACTCGTCCGTCTTCAAGTTCGTGTTCTCCAATTGGAGCAGGAACTTTGTCTCCGTTTTCAGCTACAATAAACACAGGCACGCCAGCGTCAAATGATTCAGCTTCCAAAACGGTAACACCATCTTTTAGCATCATGGTAGCCATTGCAACTTCCACTTGCTCGGTCTCGTTCGATAATTTTATCGAGGCAAAACCGTCTTTTATCGCGTTAACGATTTCATTAATATTCATATATTCACTTTTTAAATTTACTCTCTCCATGTCAAAAACCCCATCTATTGAGAAGCCTTTAACTTTGCCTGTCTTAACGTAGTTGTTCCAAATATCCTCGTTGTTTACTTTCATTGCTGCAAACCACGTTCCCACTGGCTCGTTAAATCCGTAGTGTACCGACTTGTCGTGTACCTCGTCCATCTTAATCCACGTTTCAACAAAGGTCACATCCTCCAAGTTGTCGCCTGAGTGTTCAATCGTTGAATTGTTCTGATATCCTTGACGACTGAAATTTTGTTGCACTTGTTTAATCGTTTCCGCAGGGAATACGATATTAAATTCGTGTCCATCCTGATTGCGATATATTGGTTGGTTTGGTATCAATACCGCCCCTAATAAAATACGCTGCTCTTCGTTTATGGTTGCAAGTTGTATCTCCTTTTGTTGTGACAAAGTGATAAACTGTACTCCTATTGCAGGGTCCGATACGAGTGACACCGCGTAGACGCCATCGTTCTCCTCCTCGTTAAACATTACTTTGTAAGTGTCCATACCCTTATAACTGATTTTTAATTGTTTGTTATAAACTTTTTTTCGTTTTCAAGGTTTTAACCTTGAACATTCAACCCATAGATTGAATATTTAACCCTTTTGTTAACTTTTAAATTGATATTTTACCCTCCAAGCGTTGCGCTTTGGATTATATTACGGTCTAAGCCTTGGGCCGTTGTCACATTATTTGCTACGACGTAGGCTTGCACGGGCGTTTGTTGCTGCGCACCCATTACACCCGCTAATTGATTGACACCTGTTGAGCCAACGACGTTGAATTGTGGGGCAGTTGCACCGCCTCCTGCGGCTCCCATACTCGGACTGCTGCCTACACTTCCACCACCGCCGCCACCTATTTGCGATAATGCGGTTGATGTAGCTTTTATAGTTGCTGCAATAGATAAAGCACCTGCCGCAGTATTAATAGCAGTAAATGGCATACCTGCAGTCAAAGGAAATGCAGCTGCCGCTTTTGTGTTTGCAACCATTGTGTTGACAATAATTTTTGCAATACCTGCTGCGTTTTCTAAAATAATACCTGCTCTTGCAACATCTTTATTTTTACCTGCTAATATTTGTAAACTTTGACCAATTGATGCAACATTTTCAAGGCCATTCATTCTTACCTCTTTCTTTGCAGCCTCTTTTTGCTTTTCAATTTCAATTTCTTTATTTGCCGCGTCTTGTTCTTCTTTTAAACGTACTGCAATAGATTCAACATTTAATAAAGCAACTTTGTCAACCGTTCCTTTTCTTAATCTATAAGTTAATTCGCCAATTTCCTCACTTTGTCTAATTGTCTCCGTCTTGTCTTTTTCATATTCAGCAATTCGTCTTTCTCTTGCTTTTGTGGCATTTGTGGTTTCGGTATCTCTTGATTTTACCGCTTGATTAGCTTCAAAATTTGCAACTTCCAAACGACCTTGACGAAGTAAATCAAGATTTTGAGTTCTTAAATCTTGAATTCTTTTGTTTTGCTCTTTTGTCAATAAATACTCTTCGCTTTGAGTGCTTTTTATAGTATTAATTTCTCTTGCATTATTTTGTATTCTTTCATTAATACCATTTATTTTTATTTGAGTCAATTCTCTATCTGACGCCCCGCGTTTTTTTGCCGCTGCAAGTTCAGTTTGTGTTTGATAATCTATTGATTTTGCAGCGTCAGCTGATAATTCTTTTGTATATTCTAGTTGTCTATTTAAAGCCTCTTGCTCTTTTGTTAATTCCTTAGCAGCATTTGCCCCTTCATTCATTTTGGAAACTAAATAACCAATTCCAACAACTAAGGCACCAATCCCAGTTGATACAATTGCAACTTTTAATGCTTGAAAAGAGGCTGCGGTTGTATTTACCGCTCCTGTAAATACTTTTTGAATTACTGCTGCTGCGGCAGTAACCGCTGAATTAATTTTTTGAAAAGTGGTTGAGCTTTGTACTACCGCACTTAATTGTTTAAACGAGTCAATGCTTTCCCCTACGGCTTGGATTCCTTGAGACAAAGCCATTGCACTTTGTACTTTTAAAAGTGTAGCTTGTACTTTTTCAGATTCTACACCAAATAAAGCTAAACCTCCTTGAGCCGCAGCAAAACCTCCAGCAACACCCGACAAAGACGAACTCAAAGCTTTAAATTTAGCGTCGGGATTGAACGCATCCGTTAACGCCTTAGCGTCCCCGATTTGGTCTTTAAGTTCCGCGGCCTTTCGTGCCGCTTGCGCTGCCTCTACCGATGTAACCCCAAATTTATCGGATAACGCGGCTACCTCCGCTTGGGCCTCTCTAAGTTGCGAGCGTAAAGAGCCAACGGCTTGCTCCGCGTTGCCTTGTACTTTTATATCAATAACCTTCTCTATTGCCATTTCATTGCCTTTTTAAATAGTTGTAAATAGTTGTGCGTGTATTCGTATCGCCCCTTGGCAATAGATATTGTCTCGTTGTTCTCATATTGCTCCGCGATTAGGAGCATATCTAAAATATTTTTAAGCATATTGTACTACTGGTATTTTTATTTCGGTTTCTACTCCATTTAAATAATATTGTAAAGCTAACGAGTCACTGCGCTCAATTCCCGAAGTGTTTGCAGGAATAGTTACCTCAATAATAATATCGACGTCGTTGTCTGAGCTTAGTGGATAAGTTAAAAAACCGCCTGATGCAACCACATTAAAAGTATCGTAATTATTGCGGTAAATTATAAACTCAACTTTTTGAGCCGTGTTGTCAACTTGCATAACCATAATATTTGCATAGCGCAAGTAGGTTGTGTTTTCGGTTATATCTCTAAAATCGTTGATTAATTCCAAATTGACTTCGCCTGTTGTGAGGTCGGTAGTCATGGTATTAATTAAATAGCGTTTATTTGATAAAATAATACGATCATTTAGATTTATTGATGTCAACAAATTAGTGTTAAAATGCGCCTTCGCTTTTACAACTCTTGTTCTTTGGTTGTATAAATTATTTATGTAATTAGAATAAAATTGCTGATATAAACCATTTGGCGCAATATCTAAATTCCAAACTGAATTTTCAACTCCCCAGTTTAGAGTTTGCAAATAATTTAAATCACTTGCTCCAAGCTCAATTTCGTTTGAAAATCTTTGATAAGCAGGCAAATGAAAATCTAATCCTGAAGGCGTGTCTTTTAACCAATAATAATTAGCAGTAGTTGGATAAAAACTAACTCGGTTATTGTCATATAATAAAACAGGCTTAGGAGTATATGGTTGCCTATCTTTATTCCAACAGGTAGCAGTTAAAAAATCAGTTCCTGTTGTACGCTCGTACATAATATCTTCAAAAGGTGTTTTAACTTCGTAATTTGTCGTAAATGCTGAATTTTCATTGTCATAAAACAAATTGCCATACTCCTGGTTGTCGTTAAAATCTCTAAAATTTGTATTTAAAATATTATCAGATTTTTCGTGTTTAAAATCTAACTTTTTAAACAAATTTGGTTTTGCAATTTCTATATTCTCAGCCTCAACAAATTCAGTTATATTAATTTCATTGCCATTTTGATACCATAATTCAAGTGGTAAAAATTCAAATTCAGTTTCACTTGTTGGTATAATAACCATATTAAACATTTTAACTAATCCTGTAATAAAATCGTTTACCGTAATATCAGGAATAAATTTTTGAACATTTAATAAAGCTAAAGACGTAGTTGGTGTAGGTGTATATAATGCATAGCTATTTGTATAACCTGTATTTTGTTGAACAAATTCCACCATTAAATCAGTTTCAAAAGTGAAAGTTGTAAGCTCGTCACTATTTACAAAAATGGTAAAATTATAAGTATCGCTAAACGGCCCAACTCTATAAAAAAATGAACGATAACTAATATTTCCGCTTTGGTTTAAAAAAGAGGTGTAAAGCGTTCCGTTATTGTAAATATAAACATTGTAATTTGTTGAAGCGGTAGTTATAAAAAAATAAACTTTTTGACTCCAAACAGGGTCTAAATTTGTTGGAGGTCCTATAAAATTATAAAAAGGGACAAAGTTAATTGTTAAAGTATTATTTGGTAAAGGTAAACCCGTACTTCCATATTCTAAATTAGATTGTACTAACTCGGTTTTAGTACTCATTTCATCGCTATTTTTGCAATATAAATATAGCTTGCTAAATGTTTGACTATTTAAAAACTCTCCTGTAAAATTTAATCCGTAGGCTGATTGTATATATTCAAATATTTTTGAAATTTTTATTGCAGGAAATAATTCAGTATATTCAATTGCACCACTTAGCAAAGTAATATCATTGTCTATATTGCCTGTTTGATACTCAAATCGTCTTGTATTCCCAATTAAGGGGAACATTACGTCATATGAACCATAACCTAATAATTTTTGGGAAATTTCGTAAGATGAATATTCAAAATTTAATTCGTTGTAATAACTTAATCCGTTTGAATTTTTTAAACTATTTAATTTGTCCTCCTTAAATTTGTCTTTAAGTTGCACCAAATTACCTACGAAATTAATCGTATATGATTCTATAAAACCGTTTTTCTTATTGGCTTTGTCCATTGTAAACTTACCATCTCGAAAAGGAATAGTGTCAATCTCAATAAATCCAAAATACTTTATTCTATGGTCAAACGCACCGATTACATTTTGTGGCAAATCTAAATCAGTTTCTCCCACTGCCGATTCATACCAATGGCGCAAAACGGAGTTGTTATGTTTGCTCGCTGGTATTGTAAACGACTGCGAGTAATCAGTAAATAATTTACCGATATCATTAAAATTTTGAACGCTTGAGGTAACGCTGATTTTCTCGTCGTTAAATAACTCAATTCGGTGCGCTACTGGAACTCCCTCGGCATCGTCTACGTAAATATATAATTGAACATTTTGCATATTATACGACGTCGTTAATTAGGTTAAAAGAGTAATCAAACTCAATTGTGTAATTGATGTTTTTATCCTTCAATCGCGTTTTGAGTGCGGTCGATTTTGTCTTAACGTTTACAGGTTTATTGTCAAGTAGTACCGTCTCGCTTAACATTAAATCCGTGATCACGTTAGCAAAGTTCTCGTCAATCCAACCAGTGTTAAGTGTAACCGATTGTTTGCCTTTAAAATTGAACGATTGAAATTGATTTCGCAGCGGGTTATAATCCCAATTGTCGGGCAATAGTTGAAACGTTGAGTTTTCAACTTGTAAACTATTTGTTTGAGCTTTGAAAAATACAAGGAATTGCCACCCTCCGTATCGGTTTATAAATTCGCAAGTCACTGGAGTGTACTTCGCCTCGCAAATTGGTAGGAATGTGACCGTTGGTTGCAGCGTTCCCACAAGTTCGCTCTCGATTATAACATCGTTTCCGTAGTTATGGTCTGCAATTCCCGCGTCTTTTGCGGGTATCATGTACATATAAGTGTCCGCAGGGAAAGTATCGTCTAATAACACCTGAGTGCTTGATGTATTAGTTCGTCGATTTGTCCATTTTGCCTCGGTTAGTGACTCGCCATCATGCTCAATTAGTACGTTGAAGTAAGGCAAGTCGTCTTGGATTGTATCCTCGTTATAATATTGCTTAATATCGGGATTTGTTAGGTATGCGATTGGAGCCGTTGTCGTTTGATTTGCGCCACCTATGTAGGAGGTAAACCCATTTACACCAATGTAGTCAATCTCGCGTACAAGAACCCACGTTTTATCGATGGCCGTATTGTAATACCACTCCGCTCGAACGTACACCCAAATATCGTTTGACTCCTCGTGAGCGTAATCTCTTGGGTCAGCATCAATCGGCATGATTTTCTCAGCGATATATGGAGCGATATTGAAAATAATAGCCGTTTGCGTTGCCGATACGATTTTCTTTTCAAGTGTATAGGTCGCGTTCACTGGCTCGCCCTCGCCCTTATGCCAAACCCATATTTTTAACTGCGCCGCTACTTGGTCGCCCTCATCTACCTCGATAAAATATGGGCTTCTAACGTTTAATATTTTCATTTACTACGTATTTTAAAAATGATTCTAAGTCGAGGCCGTACTTCTCAGCTACCACCTCGTCAAATTGTTTGTATTCTAACTCAAAAGCCGAGCGAAAAAACTTCGTTTCGGGCGTTCCTGTTTTATTTATCGAGCGTGTTATCTCTGCGACCATCGATTTGCGGCTTGTAAATTGACCGCTTGCGCTTCGTGTGCCTTTGAGTCCTTTACGAACGACCCATTTATCAATAGCACCTGTTGACGCGTTGGCCTTGTATGGCGATTTTGGAGCCTTATTGCTTGACTGACTTCCTTTTGTTCCATAGTCCAATAGTTTCCAGTATGACTCAGCAAAGAAATCAAACTCCAACGAGTTCGGGTTTATCTTTGTTTTGAACGTGAGCGACCTTGACAAATTACCGCTTGCGTTATGGGTGCCATATTTGCCCCCTTGTTTTAAATTGTCCTGCGCTCGCTGAACAACTAACGCGCCAAAATCATTTAGGGCCTGTTGAACTATTTTAGTTTCCATCGCAGCACACTGAAAAATCGTCGTTAGGAATACTCAACTCAATATCGCACTTCCAACCGTCGAGCGCATTTGTGAACGCCATAAATATCGGCTGCAACGATGGCTCGTTTTGCAATTCGATGTCGTTGTCGTTGCGTCTCAAATTCATCTTAGTGATCATGTAGTTAAGTATAGCGTGGCAGGTGTTAAGGTTGTCGAGTTCGTTGTCGTTGCCCAAAAATTTGTCGTTGCCTCTGACCTTTGAGATATTGCGAATATCAACCACTGCCACCTCAAATACAAAAGTCACAACGCCATTACTAACGACTGACGATAGTACGTTGATATGAGCCAGTGGGAATATATTTTTTTTCACGTTGTCGATTATATCGGTGCCGTGAGTAATCGTGTTTAAAAGTGGTGCGCTTTCGAGCGTCGTTCTGATGTAATCTATTGCCTGATAAAATGCTCTCATTTCATTTGTTTTTTAATTTGTCTAGCTTCCTCTGCTGCCTCGTCGATTAGGTATGATAATAGCGTGAGTGATTCGTGAAGAGGCTCTTTTCCCACGTCTCGAATATGGATTTTAAGTTCACGTCCAATTCGTATAAATGATTGATACCACCCCCAGCGTTCTCCAAAATTTCCTCCAAATTCATTCCCTCCCTCGCTGCCTTGTCCTCCAAATGCAATAGGGTATTGCTCAACAATTCCTTGTTTAAAGTCCAAAAAAAAAGCATCGAACCAACCACAATATCCATTGTGACATCCTTATAAAAATCTGCCTTGCTTTCGTCCCCAGTGTATTCCTCGATTTCATAAAATTCTCCCGCTTTACGTTTAATAGGTCTATATAATACCGACATCAATAGCGGTATGTTGTCATCGTTTCCGAGTAGCGTGTCAATTGTCGCATGTTCGCCGATTGATATCTTATCAAAGTTTGGAATAAATCCGTAGTGTACGCCGTTCATTTTAAACGTGCGGACGAGCTTAGGCTTTTGATCCAAAACTTTTGCAAGAGTTTCAATAATATCAGTAAAATCATTAACAGGAATTTTCATTACATCGGCAACGCTGAGGTTGCAAAATATAGCTACCATTTGAATACAAACAAAGGTCTCATCGTCCTGGTTGTCTTTTAATACCTTCTGATATCTCGCATATTGCGACAATTTAATCTCGCTTAGCGATGTTGGAATTACTACTCTCATACTTATATAACTGATTTTTGTTGTTTTGTTTATTTTTTAAGTGAAATTCACTTTTTGTATTTGATTTTCACACCCTCTCGGGTACGCTTTGTACCCTCTTGGGTATGCTTTGTACCCGCTTAGGTACAAAATTTGGAAAAATTCATGCAGTTGCCCTACGTTATGATAACATTTCGCGATTTTCTTATCGATAGGCCCATCATTGCAAAGTATCTAAGTGCATCGATGGCGTGGTTATAGTCATCGATTGGTCGGTTTAACTTTTTGCCTGTCTTGTCAGTGTCCCAACTGTAATTGCGTAGCTCTTTGATTAAGTTAGTGCTTGACTTTGTGACAAGTATCTCCTTTTGTTGCAATACCGATATCCCGAAATTGATTGAGTCGGCACCTTTTACAACTGGTTTAATGTTAAATCCTGCTCGGCGTATCTCCTCGATTGACTTTGGCTCGGCTGAGTCTGCCCAAATCGGTAGGCGTTTGTCTTGTTTCATTAATCGAATGATATCCGAGTTTAAAAGTGAGGTCGAGTAAATCAATTCATCTGCGATTATTTTACCATTGTACTCGTATATGGCGATCATTGCAGTTGGATCGTTTGAGTAACCGAAATCGAGGCCACAACCTAAGAATTTTGCCTCAGCTGGGATTGTATCTATTTGTTCCCAATTCGGGAACACAACGCCCTCAAGTGATCCGAGTTGACCTAAGCCGTAAACGTTATACCAGTTCGCCCAAAAAGTTGAGGTCTTTGCTTTCTCTTTTGCTTTGAGAATAAAATTTAGGGCCGACTCAGGGCAAGCCTCGTTGTCCTCGTAGTTTACAATTAAAAAATCGACGTCGTGGTCATTCATTAAATCGGTGTGAAACCAAAACTCGTTGACAGGATTCCAATCCAAATAAACTCCTTTTTTAGTACGTGAGGCGAGTTCGGTGTAAGCGTGGAAGGTCATATTATTTGCCTCGTTCATGTACAAATAGTCACGTCTTGCGCCTCGAAGCTTTGAGTCGTTCTCTGCGCTAAAAAATTCGATGGCTGAGTTGTTGGCAAATGTGTACTTGAAATCGGTCGCGTTCCATCGGTTTGGATTCCATCGGCCTGTCAATACCATTATTTTTTTAAAGTCTTTTATTGCCCCTCTTTTGAGGTGGGGTATCGACTCCGCTACAACCGAAATCTCGAGGAGTTCGGTCTTGCAGCATAAGTCAATTAGTATTGGAAGGATTCCGAAGGTCTTGCCCGCTGAGGTGCCTCCTTGTATTCCTTTTGTAAATTTGGTAAGTCCTAAGACTTTATTTATTACTGTTGTCCGTACAAACATCGGGGAAAAGTGGTTGCTCTTGGTGTGTTGTGATGTCTTGATACACTCGGTCGGAGTACTTCTTTGGGTGCAATTTTGCAACAATCCATTTGCGAGCGTCGATTTTAAGTCGGTCTCTTTGCACTACATTCGCTCCAGTGAAGGGTGTATGGTCTTCGTCGGAGTGATCAGCGATGTCAATAATGTCCTCAAAGATAACGTCAGCTCGGATTTCGCACGCGCGCACGTATCTTTTTGCTTTGTTTTCGTCTGCTTCCAACCACTGGTAAAACGTTGCAGTACTTGGGAACTCTTTACGTCTTAAAATCGAGATAAGTGAGTTTCCTTGCTCAATCTCGTATAGTATATCGTTGAAAGTATCTTCGATTTGTTCTTGTGAGTATGCCATAATTTATTTTTTTTTTAAATCGTCGTCAAAAAACATTCTACCGATTGCGGTCATGTTGTCGGGCAATAATTTATGTGTATGAATAGAAAAACCTCTATACTCTTTTAGTTTGAGTATATCGTAAAGGTTGGGTGCAAGCCAAAGCTCATTGTGTGTAACGTCTTCGGGTTTATTATCGATTAATTTGTCTAAAAAATCAACCAACAAATAGAATTCCTCTTGCTTTTGTTTTTTCATTGATTTTGTCGACTTGCTCCTGGTTGTTGTCATAGTGTTCCTTTATGTTGTATTTGATTACAAACGACCATTTGTCTCGGCCGTTGGTGTAGTAAATTGTATCGATACCTAAGTTTTCGGCGGTTGCCTCCAAGTCGCTATTATCGTCAGCAATATTGCGAGCAGTAAGTATACGAACATCTTTGCCATCGCTTATAAATTTAGCGGCCATCTCCTTGCCTTTTTTGGTTGAGAGTGTCCCATCGTAATCAAAACTAATTGGCATAATTATACAATTTGTATAAATCCTTAATTATTTGCTCATGTACTTTGGAGCAGGTTGGGCAATTGCTATTGTCAAGACCAAAATAATTGAGATATAAGGCGTTTAAATAGATCACGTCGTCCAAGTTTAACTCGGTACGCTTTGCGTCGAGTACACGCTGTCCTTTAAGCTCAAGGAAGGTTTTAAACGATTCTTTGTCTTCTACTGACATCTCGCTTTTAACTCTTTTAAAGTTAAATAAACGATTCAGTCCGAATTGTCGCTCTTTGCATCCTTGACAAGGCTCAATCCCAACTGAGTTGGTGATATTAGCGATAACATCGCCTAAGCCTTGCATTTCTTTTTTAGTCCTTCTTTTTGCCATTTATTTTAGATTTGACCATCTTATTTACTCGATGGATAGTTTGTAAGTGTATGCCTGTTTGACGGCTAAGTTCACGCTGACCGACCAAAGTTGAAAGTTCAAACATTGTGCGTTCATACCAGGTTAACCCTTTCATAAGTTGAAAGTAATCCACTGGCTCAATGTATTCCGTATCCTCAATCTCTATATTACTAAAATCAACTATTATATCCTTTTGACTTTTAGTATAGTCATAAAATAAGTTCCTTAATACTGTATAAATATACCCTTCTTTTATTAGATTGGTATTTTGATACAATTTAAGATACATTTCCTGTACTAACTCATCCGCTAAATCCTTGTCTTTGCATATTTGAAAAGCCATCTTGCGCCATTGGGCATCTTTTTTGGCTAATTCCTCGAGCATTACAGGGTCATAGGATTAAAATATTCCGATAAAAAAAGCAATAGGGCTTCATTATTCTCAACATAGTAGACCGTCCCTTGCACTACGATACAAATCTCGCTTTCGTTCTCGATCCAGTAGCCGTTGATTGCGTCAACCATTACCCGAAACTCGACAAAGCTCCCGCCCATTCCAAGATCGTCGTCCTCTTGTTCAAGCCACATTTGTGTACTTATAGTGTGCGGTTTTACCATATCGCTACAAACCTACTAAATATTTCGATACCAAACTACTTTTTATCTCAATTATTTCTCCTGTATCTATATAACGGCAAAAAGCCGTATTGTAACAAAGTCCGCTTATATAAAACTCACGCCCTTGCTTATTGATATGTATAGGTGCGCTTATTGGCACCTCAAGGCCTTTGTATATTTTTGAGCCTGCTCTCATTGTTTAGGATATTTTTGTTAATATATTTTGATCTTTTGTTAATTCAAATTCATTGTAGTAGTTTTTACCCTTATTTGAATCCCTGCATTCATAACTTATAAAATTATCCTGTAACCAAATAGAAGTCACAATCATTGGATCTTGGTCTTTATCTAATTTGTAATAAACTATTTGCCCTATTTCAAATTCAATGCTAATTGTTTTCATCTTGATTGTCTTTAAATATTTTAAACCATCTATTGAAACACATATCTTTATCATCAATTCCTTCAACATCGCTACCATATCCAAGAGTGAATCCTACCTTAAATGCTTTTTCTAAATCTTCCCCAGTATAAAATTGTTTTTGTTTTTCAATCTCTTGTTTAGGTTTACAATCACAACTCCCCATTGTACATCTACTTGTAAAATCATAAGGGCAATCAAGTCTTTGTTCTTTCATCTTATTTGTTTTAATAAATTTCTAATTACAACATTTTTTACATTGAATTAAACCTGCTTCTATAAAAAGTTCTGTAGCATATACCTTATCTTTTGTAAACCCACAAGTATCACAATAGTTATGTGTGAATAATTTTTTAAAGAAATTAAAAATTTTTATCATTTTATTTGTTTTTAAATGTTTCGTTGTAGTATTGTTCTGTGTCATAATATTTCACATAAAAATCTGTTCTTTGTGCGTTATCACAAGCATCAATAATCTGTTGCTTTTCAATTTCTTTGGCTTGTTCAAATAAATCAAAATATTCTTTAGATATTTTTTCGGGTAAATGAATCCAAAACCATTCCACTGCTGTTTGTTTCATATTATTTGTTTTTAAATTTTAGTTTTGTCTCATGGTGTATTATTTCGCGGTCGAGGTAGTGCATCGCTTTGCGTAAATCGTCAAGGTGCGCGCCTTTGCGTCTAGCCCTTACGATATACTTTACTGCATTACCCTCGTTAAAATTAAGTTCGTAGTCTTTGATTATATCAATAACATCGTATTGCTGCTGGTTGTCGTAGTGTTTTGGTGTCATAGTAGTTCGATTTCTTGTTTTATGTCTTCCCAGTGTTTTATACCTATTTTATTACCGCCCCAACAAAGATTTAATATCTCATCAACTGCAATTAAAGCGCATTGTTTTGCTCTATCTAAACAATCTTCTTGCCCTAATTTCCATTGAACGCTTGGGTAAAATTTATATACTAATTCTTTTGCTTTCTCTTTTGGTGTCATATTATTTAAAATCAGTTTCAAAGTCAGTCCAAATCTTTACAATCGCTCCTGCGGCTTTTAGTTCCTCGATGCGCAGCTCTTGAATAGGCGATAGCTTCCCGCCTTCGCGTTTCACTTCTATAAACATCGCCTTGCCGTATTTAATTGCCAGCAGGTCGGGAATGCCGTTGGTCGATGTCTTAATTAGTTTGGTCACATACCAACCGCGCTCAATTAGTTTGCGTTTAATGTTAGTTTGTATTTGCTGCTCGGTCATAGCTTACTAATTATGTAATGGAATAGCTTAATTAAATTCGGCCTAATCATTTCGTATATTACAAAAATTAGTATGTATTTCATAGGTCAATAATCAAATAAATTTGCTTATATATAAAACAAACACCCCTCAATTGACCGCCAAGTGCAAAAGAGAGGTGTTGTTAGTTGTGTGTTTTCTCTTGGCGGTCGTCAAATATAATTAAAGTTTTTTAAATATCGCAAGTGTGAAGTCTTTTTTTTGTTGCACGGTCTTATAAATATCGTATTCGATGCCGCCTTTTGAAAATATCCAAAAGACCTCGTTTTCTTGTCGCTGCATTGTGGTCATTCGATCACGGCTTTGCCAGTAACTCGTAGCACTAAAATCAATGTTATAGTAAACCAAATACTTTGCGTTTTTTAAACTGACTCCCTCGCGGCCGCTGACTATTTGTAAAGCGATATTTTTATCGGTTGCGTCAAACTCCTCGACTGAATTTGTCAAGTAATCGGCTCCAAATACTTGCAGCAGCGCGTCCCATTCGGCCTTGAATTTATAAAAGATTGCGATTTTCTCGCCTTGAAACTTCTCCTTTATAAACCTGGCCTTTGAGTCGTCAATTACTTTGCTGGTGCCGTCCTCAAACTTACAAGTCCCGCTT
>Ga0304730_1001091_pt1 | contig 21354 bp, 6 predicted proteins | sample M_130628_MF_Meta_FD_190474 | JGI IMG/M metagenome (GOLD analysis project Ga0304730, IMG submission 190474) | Freshwater microbial communities from Lake Montjoie, Canada to study carbon cycling - M_130628_MF_MetaG (v2) (version 2) | ecosystem: Environmental > Aquatic > Freshwater > Lake | place...
ATCCCCCGCCACCACCATTTATTCCTGGTTGTCCCCCAACACTATAAGCAGGACCACCAGAGGTAGTAGTTTGCCCCTGAGCATTCGAATTTAAATTTCCAGCCCCATAATAAACAGCACCAGCACCACCACCAGCAACTATTAACGGCGTACTTGTGCTGTCAAGAACAACAAATGACCCACCAGCAGCAGTTGGATATGTTGCAGAGCTTTGCCCACGTTGTCCAACGGCAATTGCTATAACTTGTCCAATTGATAACGTTAATCTAGATACTATTCTAGCACCATAAGCACCAACATAGGTAGTACCTCCATTTGAATAAGTTCCTCCTTGAGCACCCCTAACATCAAATTCATATACTCCACCAATTTTAACAGTCCATAACTGCTTACCTTGAGAAACCATATTAAAGAAATTTGTATCTGTTAACCAAGGATAAGTTGTAGTATTATATGAAGATAAGCATTGTGCAAGTGTTGGTCCTGTTCTTCCAGTAGCGCCAGCATTTGTAAAAGTAAACGAACTAAAGTCATACACTGAAAGGGATGTATCAACTATAGTAATCGTGGGAGATGTTGCAAGAATTGTTCCAGTTATACTTCCCCTTCTTACACTTAAAGTAAATGTTTCGTTTCCTTCTGTAGTGAAGTCTAATGCTAAAGTTTTTGTTATAGTACTAGTAGCGGAGTTAATTACAAACGATCCACTTAAAGCATTATCATCAAAATCACCTGCAACAAGTCCAGAAGAACCCGAAATGGTATAATAAAGTGTGGTATTATCAGGGACTCCTGTAGTATTAATTGTAAAACTTATAGTTTGCTCTTCATTTATTGAAAGAGTGGAAGGTACAATCTGATAAGTAGGTACTGAAGTATCTGCTACTGCAATAACCGGACTTGTGCCAACGATAGTACCAGAAGGACTACCAAATCTTATATTTACTTTAAAACTTTCCGCACCTTCCAGAGAAATATCATTAGTCAATGTTTTTGTGATCGAAGCGAATCCACCGATAACAGTAGTTATACCAGTTAAACTATTATCAGTAAAATCAGAAGCGATCATAACCTTATTATATTCTTATTTTCTATTTTTAGGTATTTATAATTTTTATCCGACTAAAGTAATAGTAACCTGCCCATTACCTGTTCTAGAGTCTACTTGATTTGATTGACTAGTTCCACTATTATATGATCCACCACCACCACCTGCCTGTTGACTAGACCATGAACCGCCGCCTCCGCCACTGTAACCACCTCCACCGCCAGCGGAGAGTCCTCCACCTCCCCCACCGCCACCAAATCCACCATAAATTTCTGGACCCGACCAACCTCTAGAATTTCTACCACCTGCTCCACCATTAATAAAAGATTTGGAATTCTCACCAGATACATTTCCATAAAGAGGATCTACTGCACCATTTCCTGAAAATCCAGCACCACCGGGACCAGATCCACCAGAATCCCCACCACCGCCACCTGCACCAGCAGTTCCACCAGATACTCCACCTTGTCCCGAGTTACCATCAGTCGTTGTTAAACCTCCTCTACCATCAGAAACAGTCCAACTATTTTCTGCAGACCCACCACCACCACCTGCAATAACTAAAATTGATCCAGTCGTATTGTATGGAGTCCTAACAACAAAAGTGCCGCCGCCACCAGCAGAAACAAATTGAGATGTATTTTGACTATGACCACCTGTTTGACCTTGTTGACCCACTAATATTCTGATAATTTCTCCTTGAGTAAGAGAAAAATTACCGCTCATTCTAACTCCTTTACCACCAATCCTACTTCCACTAGAACCTCCCTGAGCACCAAATGCTTCAATTGTATAAGTTCCTGTTACTGGAACAGTCCATAATTGAATTCCTGTAGATATATTAAAATACTGAGTATTATTTTTCCAGGAATCTACTTCAGCACCAGTTAATCCAGATATTGCCTGAGGTAACGAAGGACCATTTGCACCAGTAGATCCACCAGGAGTAAATGTGGCAGTTGTAAAATCATAAAGTCCAGGTTTAATATTAACAGAACTACTAGTTGCAACAATATTTCCTTGACTTCTTAAATTGAGTGTGAATGTTTTATTTGTAAGACCACCAGCAGTTGTGGTTTTAGTTATTGTATCAATTATTCCACCAGTAACTGTTGTTATTCCAGTTAGAGTATTATCAGTGAAATCGGAAGACAATACTGTTCCAACAATATCATAAGATAGTGTAGTACCATTACCAACATTTACTGTAGTTGCATCAAATGAAACGGAATTTCCATACCTTATCAATGATACTGATTGAGTTAATGTTACGGTAGGTGATGGTGTAATTATTTCATAATAAAGTGGAACTCCATCTTCTACATTTGTAGTAGCAATTGAAAAATTAATAGTAGCACCTTCATTTAGAGAAGTTACGGATGGTGTAAAAACAACAGTCGGAGTTAAATCAAGTTCATTAATTTCATTATAAACATCAATACTACCATTAAGATTTTGTTTTGTATAAGTTCCTTTTCCTGGACCATATAAAACTCCGGCAAATTCATCATAGACTGGATCATATGCATTATAAGTGTTTAGTGTAAGTGTACTGACTCCTATATTTTCTGTAAATTCTAATGCCGTATAAGTTCCCAGTCCACTGATACTAGGTTTTGCATAAGGTTCAGTTATGATTAAATCTCCAACATTAGTTGCTGGAAATTTTCTATAAGCACCTAAACCCCAAATAATTCTTACTGCACCAACCCCACCAACATTTCCATATCTTCCCGCACTATCTGCTCCGCCGCCGCCTCCACCACCATATTTTCCACCACCAACTAATATACTTCCAGCACTTCCAGTATTTGAACCATTTTGACCACCACTACCCCCATTACCAGGAGTCTCAGACAATCCACCAGCACCACTTGCTCCTTCTCCTAGTATTCCAACACCACCACCACCGGATGTGGTTGTATTACCTCCTCCCCCACCACCACCGGCGCCGCCGATTCCATTATCACCAGCACCACCAAAAGTATTACCATTACCACCATTACCACTATATCCACCAGCACCGCCACCACCGCCTCCACCGCCACTATTACCATTACCACCATTACCACCTCTACCACCAGAACCAACAATTACAGTTCCACCAGCGCCACCATTATTATTACCATCTAAAATGGTATCATTTCCTTTTTTCCCACCACCTGCTTCTACAAGAGAAATTGCTCCCCTCTTCACATAACTATTTCCACCTGCGCTTGCCGTGCTTGTAGGAACAATTCCTGGTTGTCCACTTGTTCCAACTCCAACTGTTAATGTCTCACCAGGAGTAACAGAAATACTATTCACATATGCTAGAGCACCACCTCCTCCACCACCTTTACCGGCAGATCCACCTGCACCACCTCCACCACCACCACCACCAACAGTAACTACACTGATAGAAGTAATATCAGTAGGTACAGTCCAACTAAAAGTTCCTGGAGTTATAAAAGAACTTTGTCCTATAGAAACAGTACTATAACCAACTTCACTAACTTGGTCCGATACATTCAGTGATGCATATTGATTGATTCTTCCTACAATTGTCATATTATTCTGCTATAAAATCTAGACTACTTGTGGTCGAATTATATTGTATATAGAAATTACTTGCCGATCCAGTTCCACCAAATCTCAGTTTATTTGTACTTCTAATTCTAGTTTCACCTAAGTTAGAAGCACCAGAGATACTCAGAGAAGTTCCTACAATATTAGTACCAAGAATGCTATTACCAATTAATTCTCCATTAACATAAAAACCTTGCTCAGAAGTAACGCTTCCGATAAAATATCCACTACCATTGACCCAGAGTTTTGATGTTGGATTTGTTGTTCCAATACCTAGATTACCACCAATATAAACACTACTATTAATACCAGAAACCTGAAAAACTTGCCCTGAAGTTCCGGTAGAAGTTCCACCACCTATAAGAACTGGTCCATTAGAGAATGTAGAAATACCAGAAATACTTAATGCAGTACCTACTAAATTAGTACCACTTATCCCACCCTGACCAATTAATTCCCCATTAACATAGAAACCTTTAGAAGTAACAACTCCAACAAAATATCCATCACCATTAACCCAAAGTTTAGATGTTGGATTTGTGGTTCCTATGCCAACACCAATACTATTAACCGTGATTGAAGTAGTGAATCCTCCACTACTTATAGATCCTAGTCCAATGCTGTTATTTTGATTATTAAATGCGATTGCCATTGGATTCTACGGAATTGGTGGGAGTTTTATTAGACTATTACTTTATTGACTATTTATTAGAACGCAACCTCAGTTGAGTCAATCTTAGTCACCCATCGTATTGTAGTTGATGCTTGACCAGTAACTTCAACTTTTAATGAATTTGTACCAGAATCTGCCGTAATAGAAAGATTCCACCCAGAAGCACCAGAATCATATGCAATATCATTAATAATTGGAGTTCCAACAAGAGAAGGACTTCCATATTGACGTTTGATTACTGTAGTAAATTCCCAAGCACGAGTATCACCAGTTCCAGCAAATACTGCATATGCAATTACAGATCCTTTAACAAGATACGCAGTGGCTCCTGGTATATCAAGTACATTATCTCCATCATATGTACCACCATTAGCAGTAAGAGTACTTGGAGTAGCATCAGTGGTTTCTTTTGATAAAATTGCAAATCTTGCTTGCTGTTTACCAGCACCAGATCCAGTTCCGAAGGTAGTATTTCCTCCGGCAAATGCAACTGCTCCATACGTATTTCTAGTATTTGCACCATATCCACCAATAACGGATGAATAATTTTTCTTGGCATAATTATAATATCCACCCAAAACAGAAGAATATGTTGATTCTGCCTTATTATTAGAACCACCTAAAATTGAAGAATATTGCCCAAGCGCAATGTTTACATTGCCACCACCAATAACAACATAATCAGTTTGTGATGTATTATTATATCCACCACCAATAAAAGAATAACCTCCCCCACTGTTTATATTATTTTGTCCACCAACTATCGCACTATATGAAAATAGTCCAGTATTATTTGTTTCTCCACCACACACAACAGCACCAGTACCTCCAGTAGTATTATTAATACCACCACCAATAAAGGAGGATCTTCCTGATGCTACTTGAGTTGCATTTCCACGACTTAGTTGAAGATCAACAGCATTATTTCCCCTCTTATTTCCACCAGTAGCAGTACCATCAGGAATATTTGCAACAATTGCCCCAGTTCCTTTTGGAACAATCGCAATATCATAATCGGTAGATGCCCCAACTGCTTCAAGTGTTGCAACTGGTTTAGTGTCATTCGGTGATACTATTGAAGAACTAATTCTAGTAATACCAGAAGTTGTAATACCACTAATCAGAACATTACCTTGAACTGTAAGTTTTGATGTTGGATTTGTGGTTCCTATGCCAAGATTACCAGTAGATGGATTGAATACAAGACCAGTTGTGGTTATACCAAATCCTGCAGTAGAACCAGTTCCAGTTACATAAGTTAGGTATTGTGTTTGGTTTGTGGTGTTTGTTGATATAGAAACTCCAGCAGTTAATCCAGTAAGTTGAGATCCATCACCCCTAAAACTATTTGCAGTGATGATACCACTAGTATTAATACTTATATCTGTTCCAATTCCAGCATCAATAATATAAATCTTACCACCCATACCTCCGTGAGCAGTACACTGATAATATAAAAGATTCGGTGCATTAAATTGTACATTCCAAGTTAATGTTCCGTTAGAAACATCATTATTCACAATTCCATCATTATATTGAGTTCCTACAGATCCATTTGCAGTACTTTGTATTCTAAATGGGTGCATTCCCATCGTATTCGTAAACTTATATTGTTGCCCTCTAGACAAATATAATGTTGGATCACTTACAGCACCAGTAAAACCAGGTCCAGTAAAAGTATAGTCAGAAGATCCATTCGAACCCAATACCCATTCTGATGTATAAGTTGCAATACCTGCTGTGGATGCAAAAGCAACATTAAGAGTAGATGCGGCAGTAGCATCAATTGTTCCATAAAACTTAGTGGCCGTAACTACACCAGTAAAATATCCATCACCATTAACCCAAAGTTTGGATGTTGGATTTGTGGTTCCAATACCAATATTACCAGTGGGTCCAGAGTAAACATAAGTATCTCTAACTTCATCAAATACATAAGTAATACCAGAGGAACTGTTTGCGCCTATTTCATCAAAAGAAGCACCGACAATAATAGTTTTACCATCAGCACTTGTTGCTACTGCTTTTCCAAAAGCATCAAAATTATCAACGGCAAAAGAACCAGTAAGAATTCCTACTTGATTGAATGAGTTTCCCTGACGTTTGAATACATAAACAATACCAGTTCCACCGCTTCCGGCAGTTTCATCAGCAGAAGCACCAATAATAATAGTTTTACCATCTGCACTTGTTGCTACTGAAGTTCCAAAACCATCACCAGCATCAACAGCAAAAGAACCAGTTAAGATTCCTACTTGATTAAATGAACTACCTATACGATCAAATACATAAACAACACCAGTTCCAGCGGTTGCACCTATTTCATCGTTAGGAACACCAACAATAATAGTTTTTCCATCAGCACTTGTTGCTACCGCTTGTCCAAAAGCATCAAAATTATTAACAGCAAGAGAACCAGTAAGAATTCCTACTTGATTAAAGGAATTACCTATACGATCAAAGACATAAACAAGTCCACGATCACTTCCTGTATTTTCATCACTAGGAACACCAACAATAATAGTCTTACCATCGGCACTTGTTGCTATTGCTTTTCCAAAATTATCAAAATTATCAACGGCAAAAGAACCAGTTAAGATTCCTACTTGATTAAAGGAATTGCCTATACGATCAAATACATAAACAATACCAGTAGCAAAGTTTGCACCTATATTGTCCCCAGTAGCACCGACAATAATAGTTTTTCCATCAGCACTTGTTGCTACTGCTTGCCCAAAAGAATCACCAAAATCACCAGCAAGAGAACCAGTAAGAATTCCTACTTGATTAAAGGAATTACCTATACGATCAAATACATAAGTAATACCAGAGAAACTGTTTGCGCCTATTTCATCTTGAGGAGCACCAACAATAATAGTTTTTCCATCGGCACTTGTTGCAACAGAGAGTCCAAAAGCATCATTAGAATTGACGGCAAAAGAACCAGTAAGAATTCCTACTTGATTAAAGGAATTACCTATACGGTCAAAGACATAAGCAATACCAGTCCCTGATGTTGCACCTATTGCATCAGCAGCAGCACCGACAATAATAGTTTTTCCATCGGCACTTGTTGCTACTGGATTTCCAAAATTATCATTAGCATCAACAGCAAAAGAACCAGTAAGAATTCCTACTTGAGTGTAAGTAGAAATTCCAGCAATACTTAATGCAGAATTTGAAATATCAGAAGCAGAAGCATATGATACTAAATGAGTTCCTGATAGATTTCTTAAATCACTTCCACCACCTACGAATTCTGATGAAGTACTAATACCAGAGATACTTAATGAAGTACCTACTAAATTAGTACCACTAATTGATCCACCAACAAATTCACCATAAGTACTACTAAAAATTCTATTAGCAGTTAATACTCCAACAAAATATCCATCACCATTGACCCAAAGTTTTGATGTTGGATTTGTGGTCCCAATACCAATAGAACCAGAAATACTCAGTGCAGTTCCTACTAAATTATCAGATATTGTAATAGTAGCAATACCACTAGCACCAGTAGTAGCAGTTGCTCTAATATTTGATCCAACAAAATTTAATGTTACAATACTACTTCCAGTTCCTACTTGAGTACCTTCATCTTGAACACTAATGCCACCAAAAGAACCTGATGCTGCGCTTACATTAGACCAGTAAGGAGTACCGCTACCATTGGAGAGTAATACTTGTCCAGGATCTCCATTAGTAACAAATGCTGTAGTATTTGCATTAGACTGATAAAGAACATTACCAGTAGAACCATTAGCAATATTCGTTGCTATTCCAGAAGTAGTTGCATAAGATGCTGTTCCGGTTAAGTTGCCTATAAAAGTAACAGCAATGCCAGATGTAGAACTTACAATACCAGAAGAAATCTGAATAGTTCCTAGTGTAGAAATGCCAGAAATACTTAATGATGTTCCTACAAGAGTATCAGATATTGTAATGGTAGCAATACCACTAGCACCACTAGTAGCAGTTGCTACAATATTTGATCCAACAAAATTCAATGTTGTTATGCTACCAGAAGTACCTACAGTAGTACCTTCATCTCTTACTGTAATGCCACTAAAAGCACCTGATGCTGCACTTACATCGCCCCAATAAGGTTTATTATTATTTAAATCATAAAGTAAAATTTTATTATTAGCTGATGCACCACTTAAGAAAGATGTGATTCCAGGTGCATTTTGATAAGGCAATGATCCAGTATTTCCAGCACCAATATTAGTTGCAGTTGAAGCAAGACCAACACTACCATCAAATTTAGTGGCAGTAATCACGCCGGTAGCATTAATATTTTTTACAACTGCTAAATCAGTTTGTGTAAATTGAACATTACCAACGGCAAGTCTAGTTCCTGATGGGAATTGAGTAGATCCAATACCAACACCATAGTTGAATAACCAAGCATCAGTACCCAATCCAGTCCAAGAACCAGACTTCAACCACATAATTTGCTTATATGTGGTTGGAATACTATCAGTACCAACACCACCATTAATATCAATTAGTGGACTTCCTTCAGTAGATGCAATTGCAATACCACCATGATTTGCCGTAAAATCAGTAGAAACATCTTGATTGGAACTATTGGTAGTAAGACCAAGTACAATATCTTTATCTTTTACTTTAAGTTCATTAACAGCAATAAATGCTGTTGTTCCACCAACGGTTATATTTCCATTTACATAGAGATTATTACCAATCGTTACAGTTCCGGGAATTGTTGGATCAGTAGCAAATCCAACTGTAGGAGTAGAACCTTCTCCAGTTCCACCAGTTACAGAAATTTGATTTACAGTACCAGAGATTGATTCAACATAATTTCCGGTTGTGTGAGTTTTAAGAGTAACAGAATCTGGTTGAATTGTAGTACTAATAGTAACATTCTGAGAACCATCAAATGAAGTAGATCCAGTAACAACTCCAGATACGGAAATAGTTCTTGCAGTCTGAAGTTTCGTTGCTACTGTTGCAATACCTGCCGTTTGAGCATAAGCAACATTAAGATTCGACTCTACAACTCCATTCAAATTAAATGCTGTTGTAGCATATCCTGCCGATGATGCTGTTCCTACAAAGTTTCCATAGAAAGTAACAATACCAGTAGTTGCTGTTACTATACCAGAAGAAATCTTAACTGTTCCTAGTGTACTGATACCAGTTGTATTGACAAAAAGTGAACTAACTGATGCAATGCCACCTATAACATTGGTAGCAATACCTGCTGTGGATGCATAAGCAACATTAAGAGTAGATGCACCATTAGCATCCAAATTAAATGCTGTTGTAGCATATCCTGCTGATGATGCTGTTCCTACAAAGTTTCCATAGAAAGTAACAATACCAGTAGTTGCTGTTACTATACCAGAAGAAATCTTAACTGTTCCTAAAGTGGAGATACCAGAAATACTTAATGAGGTTCCTACAATATTACTAGCAGCAATAATAGTCGATATTCCGCTGACAGTATCACTTACTGCAGTTATATTATCTCCACGAAAATTGAGTGTCTTAATGCCAGTTACAGTTGGACCATCTTCATCTATAATATCAATTCCAGGAAAAGCACCCGAAGCTTCCCCAGCACTTCCCCACTTTGGACGTTTTAAAGCAGTATCATAGAGTAATACTTGACCATTATTACCTCCAGATACAAAAGATGTGATTCCGGATTGGAACTGATAAGGTAACGCACCTTCAGTACCATTTTGAAGATTAGTAGCAGTAGATGCAATTCCAGTTAAGTTGCCAATAAATTTAGTGGCAGTAACGACTCCAACAAAATATCCATCACCATTAACCCAGAGTTTAGATGTTGGATTTGTAGTTCCTAATCCCACATTAAAGGAACTATTACCAGTAATCCAAGAAGTATTACCAAGACCAATTGCTAATTGATCGGAACCAGTAGTATTTGGTAATTGAACACTATAACCAATAGCAACGTTTCTATTACCTAAAGTTTGAGTAGATGCTGCATAATTACCGAAGAAGATATTACAAGATCCAGAGGTATTGCATCTTCCTGCGGAAGAACCAAAGAATGTATTACATGATCCAGAGGTATTTCCAAATCCCGCTCTTCCACCAAAGAAAGCATTATAACATCCATTAATATTAAAAACACCTGCACAATTACCAAAGAAACTATTAAAACATCCAATGGTGTTGCAGAATCCTGCAGAATCACCAAAGAAGTTATTAGAAGATCCAGTGTTATTTGCATATCCTGCACCTTGTCCAAAGAAATTATTATAATTTCCAGTGGTGTTCGCAGTTCCATTAAAGTATCCAAAGAAGTTATTACTACATCCAGTGGTGTTTGCTGGTCCTGCAAAATAACCAAAGAAATTATTACCACATCCAGTGGTGTTTCGGTATCCCGCAATATGGCCTATAAAATTATTATAACATCCAGTGGTGTTGCGGCTTCCTGCACAGTATCCAAAGAAGTTATTACTACCTCCAATGGTGTTATCTCTTCCTGCAAGATAACCTATAAAATTATTATAACATCCAGTGGTATTGCAAAGTCCCGCACTATTACCTAAAAAGTTATTGTAACATCCAGAGGTATTGCAATATCCTGCCTGATCTCCTATAAAGTTATTATAGCAACCAGAAGTATTTGCAACCCCAGCGGAAGTACCAAAGAAGTTATTACGAGATCCGGTGGTATTGGAGTATCCTGAACATTGACCAAAGAAGTTATTATAAGATCCATTCGTATTATATTTTCCTGCACTATTACCTAAGAAGTTATTATTACATCCAGTAGTACTAAATCTTCCCGCCAAAGGTCCTAAGAAGTTATTATTAGATCCAGTCGTATTATAGGATCCACTCAAATTACCTAAGAAATTATTATTAAATCCAGTGGTGTTGGATCTTCCCGCAGCAAAACCAAAAAAGTTATTATCATTTCCAGAGGTATTGACATATCCAGCAAATCTACCAAAAAAGTTATTACAAGATCCACTACTATTGATTAACCCAGCGTAATAACCAAAAAAGTTATTATTACATCCACTAGTAGTATTTTTTCCGGCGCTCTTACCAGCAAAAAAGTTGTCAACACCAGAAGTAATAGAACATCCAGTAGTATTATCACCAATCTTAATATTATTATTTGGGAAACTTAAGGTTCCGGCAATAGAAACAGTTGTTGTTGGATTTGTGGTTCCAATACCAAGTCTTCCACCAATAGTAGTATTGGTGCTGATTGCAACATTATTCGCTTTAATAATTAAATCGGTAGGACTAGTAATAGTTGGTGTTCCGGTAGCACCAATCAAATTTATCCTTTTTGCGCCGAAATCCTTATCTGCCATTATACTTTTTTAGTTATTTATGTTTATTCTAATGATAGGATTACACCACTAAACGAGAGTCCTCCACCAGATGCAAAAGCATTTGAATTATTATAAATTATTGGCGGAGGAGGTGGAGGAGTGGTAGAAGTATCATTAATTGTGACATCATTACTTGTTGCAACTATTGTAGCAGAAGGGAATCCTGGTAAAGCAATAGATACATAAAAGGTCTGAGGACCTTCGGTTAAAGAATCGGCAATGGTTGTAATATTAAATGATCCCGTACCACTATTGATTGTAAAGGATCCTGATATTGCACTAAAATCAGCACCAGTGGTGGTTATATGAATAATAGACCAATATAATGTAGTACCATTAGATACACCAGTAGTATTCAGATTAAAAGTACCAGAAAATCCTTCATCAATAGAAGTGGGAATAGTACCAAAAGTAAATGAAGCAGCCCCTATAGAAGTATCATTAACCGTAACACTATTACTTGTTGCGACTATAGTACCATTAGAACTTCCGGTCAGAACAGAAACTGTAAAGGTCTCAGGGCCTTCACTTGTAGAATCAGGAGTGGTTGCAATACTAAATGATCCAGTATTACTATTGATCGTAAAGGATCCTGAAGTGGCAGTAAAGTCTGCAGCAGTGGTGGTTACGTGATTGATAGACCAATATAATGTAGTACCATTCGATACACTAGTAGTATTAATATTGAAAGTACCCGAAGAACCTTCATTAATAGAAGTAGGAATACTACCAAAGTTATACGAAATACCAACAGAAGTATCATTAATTGTGACAGAACTACTTATAGCCATCACTATGCCAGAAGTGCTTCCCGTCCGAATAGAAACTGTAAAGGTTTCCCCACCTTCAGTTGCAGAATCGTCAATAGTTGTGATATTAAATGATCCAGTATTACTATTGATTGTAAAAGATCCTGATGTGGTACTAAAGTCAGCACTTGTGGTAGTTACATGATTAATTGTCCAATATAATGTAGTGCCATTAGATATATTAGTAGTATTCAGATTAAAAGTACCCGAAGAACCTTCATTAATAGAACTTGGAATAGTACCAAAAATATAATCAGTAAAAGGATTAGTTAAAACTGAATTTGTAGCGCCCCTTAAGTTACCAGCTCCTCTAATATTATAACTATCTTCTGTTAGTGTTGGAATATCTAAATAAGAATTTGCATTTGATGTCCAGTAATAAGGACTAGATGTACTAGGATATGGATCAGATAAGATATTTGCTTTACTGGCAGAAGATGCTAACCAAGATCTAGTCATATCCGTTGTCACTGACCGATTTCCTTGCAAATATAGTGCAATCAATGAACAAGCATTTGGTCCAGCAGAACTGGTTCCGGCAAAGTAAGTATCATAAAATACCGAATTATCTGCTCTAGGATAGTCTTCATAATCGGCATATCCAGCTGCCATAGTCATTTCAGCAGGAGCCCAAACATTAATCATCGGACCATTATTAGAATAATTAACTTTACGAACAGAATATGCAGATGCACCTTGAGTAGATCCAACAGGTTCAACAGCACAGTCTAATGCACCAACACGTATTGACCCTTGATTTTTGGTTATATCACCACTACCTCCTTTTTGAACTCCTTGAGATCTATTAATATAATTTGTAGTCCCAGAATACCAATTACTATAATCAAGATCAGTTGGATCAGAAAGTTTTTGATTATCATTACCAGCAGATGCTACAACAACACATCCGGCCGCAATTGCATTTTCTGCACCAGTATTAGAAAGACCATTATAATAATCGTCAACTAAATAACCACCGGCACTGTAGTACCAAAATTGAGGGGTTGCACCATTTTTAATATAATATACTCTACAATTTCTTGCACTACCACAATTACTTGGTGGAGTATATTCAACTCCATTTCCAGTATAAGTTTGAGTATTTCCTCTATATCCTATTGTATAAGTAGTTCCACTAGTATTTGCCGTAGAAGAAAAGCGCCCCCAACTATTATTAATTAATGTTGGATCTGGATTATTATTTTGTGAAATTTTCTTTGCATTATGAAAAATAGCACAAAGATTAAGTGCAGTTGATCCATCCACATATTCAACACCACCAAGCATAATTCGTATATTCCATATATTGCAGTTAAATGCAAGTCCGAATGATTTTCCACCTATCTGAGATGCACACGCAGTTCCGTGGCCACCAGATATTTGATTTCCATTAGAATTTGAAGTTTTAGTAGATACGTGAGCAAGACTATATCTAGAATCAATAGATACTGTTCCCAAAGATTGAAATTGAGCAGATCTTTTTGAAGGAGTTGACCACCATGCAATCGCATCTGAAGTATTAATGCCAACTCCAACATTTATACCATCTACTATTTTTGTATATGTCAATCCTCTAGTATTAAAATAATCAGGATCTACTTTATAAGGTCCATCAAGTATAACATCTTTAACTCTTGTTTTCCCATTACCATCCAAAAATTCAGGATGCAAATAGGCAACACCCTCATCAATGATTACGGCATCAACACCAGTTCCATCCAAAGTATATGACAGATTGGAATCAACCTTTGTAGTTGTGGTAATTCCTGCTCCACGAAATGGTGAACTACCCGGATTATTTAAAAATAAATGAGACCAGTTTCCTCTTACACCATTTGTATAGGAAATAGATGTATTTGAAGAAGCGCCTTTTTGAGCAGGTGTTAAAGGTTTATTAAATGCAATATTACCTGCAAATCTTTGCAGCATTTTCGAATGGTGCTGTGGATACTTATCAGGATTTAATCCAACAGATTCAATCTTTTCATGAGTTCTTAAAATATCTGCTTCTTCCTGAGAAATCAAATATATTGCAGTTCTTAAGGAAAATTCCTGCAAATTTGCACATTCTATCTTTCTATTCGGAATTCCATCAATTTCATTTTCATTAATAATATAATTGTGTATTTCTTCCCAATCATTTACATCATTAACTATAACAACATACTCATCAATTGGATCTGGAGTGTATTCAATTATTTGAGTATCAGTTGAAAAACGATCTTCTATTATTTCCATATTATCCATATCAGATTATTTCATTGTTTCTCTAGTAAATCTATAAGTCATTAATCCACTTATTCCACTTTCCGGTGTAAACTGCAACTTACATCTTCCACCAGAAACTGTTGCACCAATTGATATCATAAAAGTTGGATCATACATAATTCCATATTCTTGAGCAAATGCATTTGTTCCATTTTGCATTACAAGAACTTTTTGTGCTTGAATGGAAATAGAAGATTCAATATGAACAGTATATTCGGCAGTTTTAAAGTTTGTATCGGATATTAAGAAATCATCAACATCAGTAGATATTCCTGCAGAAGCAACAAAAGTTCCAAATCCAGTCTTAAGACCATATTTTTCTACCGAGAGTGGTGTTGATGGAATTGAAGTACCAATACCCAGGTTTCCACTTGATGCAATATATGCTAATTTTGTTGGGGATACTTTTTCAGTATATGCACTACCAACAATAGCATCTGTAAATACCAAGTATTGTGGAGTTGGCGTAGTCTCATCTATCCGAATTGTAATATCAGATCCACCAAGTTGACTGAGATTAGACCAAACAACGCTAGATCCCGTTGAAACTAATATTGAATTTGCAATACCTATTCGATTATTTGAATCATAAAGCCCAAAACGTAATCTTATATCACCATTTACGTCTAATTTTGTTGTTGGGTTTGTGGTTCCTATACCCAATGCACCATTAGAAGGAATAAAGACTAGTGCATTATTCCCTTCAGTAACGATACCAATTGAACTTACTCCAGCACTATTTGCCAGTGTTGGATATACCGGATCTCCAGTCAACTGTTGGAATTTTACTTTAACGCCACTTACATTTTCAAGATATTGCCCATCACCATAATAAGTTATAATTCCAGTGGTGGCAGTTACAATACCAGAAAAAATCTTAACTGTTCCTAATGTACTGATACCAGTCGTATTTACAAAAAGTGATGTGACTGATGCAATGCCACCAATTACATTCGTTGCTATACCTGCTGTTTTGGCATAGGCAACATTAAGAGTAGATGCCCCATTGGAATCTAAATTAAATGCTGTTGTAGCATATCCTGCCGATGTTGCTGTTCCTACGAAGTTTCCATAAAAAGTTACAATACCAGTAGTGGCAGTAACAATACCAGAAAAAATCTTAACTGTTCCTAAGGTGGAGATACCAGTAGTATCCACAAAAAGTGAAGTGACTGATGCAATACCACCAATTACATCAGTAGCAACTCCAGATTTAATCGAATAAGTTGATATTCCTGCTGTGGTAGCATATCCAGCATTAGTTGCAATACCTGCTGTGGATGCATAAGATACTACAATATTAGTAAGTTTAGAACCATCACCATAATAGGTAACAACACCAGAAGTTGCTGTTATAATACCAGAAGAAATCTTAACTGTTCCTAGTGTAGAAATACCAGTAGTATTCACAAAAAGTGAACTAACTGATGCAATACCACCAATTACATTCGTTGCAATACCTGCTGTGGATGCATAACCAACAATAAGTTTTGATGCGGCAGTAGCATCTATATTAAATGCAGTAGTGGCAAATGATGCCGTAGAAGCACTGCCAACTAAATTGCCATAAAAAGTAAGAGTAGTAATACCACTTATCGATGTTACAATACCACTAGTACTATTAATTACTACTCCAGTATTTCCGACACCAATTGTAACTATTCCAGAGATTCTAGAATTTCCAATAACATCAAGTGCTACAGTCGGAGTTGTACTACCTATTCCAACAAACTTTGAAGTATAAATTCCAGTGTTTCCACTTTTACTCCAATATGAACTTATTTTTATATCGGCAAATTTTGAATTTCCAGAATTAGTAGAAATTGATACTAAATCATTACCATCAGATATAAAATTGAGTCCCGTAAAAGAACTAACACCAACTAGATTACTATTTTGTGCAATAAAAAGAGCATTATTATTAAGTGGAGGAACTGCCGTCCATTTTATTCCAGTAGCATCGTTAGTAAGAAAATATCCAAGACTTCCAGAAAAATTAGTAGTATCAAATATAGATTGGCGAATTCTTATAGTATTAAGATCAATATCTGCACTGGGATTTGTCGTTCCGATACCAATCCGTCCAGTAATATCTAATACTGGAGCATTAGTTGTAATTCCAGGAATACCTACGCTTAGAGAAGGTTGTCTGCCAGATACATATAATGCCATTTATATTAACCTTTTGCGGTTTCTAGAACACTCATGACAATCGAAAGAACACCATTTTCATTTGCACTAACACGAATTTCATCATCAGTCTCAAGTACTAATCTAGCACCAAGTGGCAACAGTGCATCGTTTGCCGGAACTGCTCCATTTTTAATTAAATCATACTCACCACCATTACCACGATAGTGAGAAAAAGTTGAGGTATAAGTCGTTGTTCCCGTTGATACGTTAGTGATTTGAGCAGAGATAATAATACTTGCAACTCCAATTGGAGCAGTATAAATTCCAACCTTACCAGTTGTTATCTTGTATCTGATTGTTCGGAACGTATTAAGTGCTACTGCTGCCATTTTAACTATCCAGTGCTATTATAAGAGGTGTTACTTTATTTATTATACTTTGATCGAACGATCTTCCACTAATTGTTCCTGTCAATTGATTTGCAACAAGACCATCACCAATTCGGAAGTTTCCTGCCTGATTTGTACTGGTATAAACAACCTGTCCTCCACCTTCCTCAACAACTTCATTATCAGGAATTGTTACACCACCAAGAGCAGGTTTAGCAGTATTAATATTTGTTCCTGCTCCAACCCATTCAAAAGAAATTGTTGTAGCAATCTGCAGACTTACTCTACTAAAGTAAATTGTAGTTCCAGTACCAACAGTGTTGTTCAATCTCTGATTTAAAACAATAGTTGAGATTCCGGCAGAGGGTGCAGTTGCACTCTCAATACTATAATAAATTGGGAAAATTTCAATTTGTGCAGTTGCCGTGTCAATTCCAACATTTGGAGGAGCAATTGTAATATTAGGAATTCCAGTATATTGACTTCCATCTGCAATTATGTCAATTGAAGTTACAGATCCAGAAGAATCAATATTTGATGAACCTTCGGCACGTACACCTTGTGGTCCTACAGGAAAATCAATTACTACTCTTGGTGGTGTGGTATATCCAGAACCACCATGAGTAACTTTAATAGACTTGACAAAGTAATATAATTGACCAAAGTACATTGCCTGCCCATCATAAGGTCTCTGATTTCCAAGACCAGAGACAACAAGAACATCACTGTCAATCACAGATGTTGTATGTGCAACTCCAGTATACCTGTAAATTGATTTTGAAGTCTGATCACCAACACCACTCGCATATAGCCCATAATTACCAAATGAAGAGTTGGAGTTTGTTAAGTCACACTGACCACCAGAAGCAGTGTAGATTGCAATATCATCACAAATTGTGAAGATAGAAACTAACTGAGCATATGCACCATTCGTAATTGAAACTCCAATACCACCTTGATTGTACTGAGTATATGAGTCAACACTCATTGTACCAGTAACACCAATATCATCCTTATCTCCAGGTTCCGCATTAAAACCATCAACTTTCATTCCAATACTCTTTGGAACAAAATTGGTACAGTTTCTTATGTATGGTCCTTGAGTTATCGGTCCAACACCTTTTGAATATGGAGGTCTAACACTACCTCCAGAAACATAAGTATGAGGAATAGTAGAAGTACCGACATTGACAGTAAAAGTCGTTCCACTTCCAACAACACTTAATACTCGGAAATCATATCCATTATTTCCTGTCGGATAGATTGTTGTAGTTCCTGCACCACTTGCACAAGAAAACTCCAAATTACGAAGTGTGACTACATCTCCGACTCTCAAACTTATTCCTGGTGCAGTAATTGTGGTGATACCAGTTAAATGATTATATTGAGCAGTCTCAACATCGATGGAGCGATCAATAACATATCCACCAGAAACATAGGTATGTGGAATTGTGGATGCTCCAACATTTACAACGAATGAATTATCATCATTCAATTTATTTACAGCAAACTCATATCCATATACTCCAGATGGGAATGCCTGTGTAGAAATAGATCCACCAGAATTACATTCAAATAATAAATTACGAAGTTCTACAACGTCACCAACTTTCAAGGAATCATCCAAGAACATACCAGGTGCTTCGACCAGAAGATTTCCAGTTCTCTGATTGTATATTGCGCTTGTAACACCAATTGTAGTATCAAATCCAAGACCACGATTACCAGGATAAGTCTTATTAAACTTCGTACCAAGAATGCTTGGAGAATTAGCAACGATATTTGTTACTACACCGACACAAGAACGAATTGCAGAAATTACATTTGCACATCCATTAATTGCATTATTGAATCCTGTATCGGGATCTGGTTGAATTGCCAAATCCTTAAGTTGGGTAACTTCATTTTGAAAATTTCTATATTTTTGTACAGTTCCACCAGAAACATACTTATGTTTGATGATTGTTTTTCCACCGACAAACTCAAATCTATTATTATCAATTACTCTCTTAACTGGGAAGATATAATTAAATGTTCCGTCTGGGAACGTATTAGTGGTATAATTAGCAACAACACTGCCACCACTCACATAAGTATGATCAAGTGTTGAGACACCAACATTAACTGTAAACTTATTTGTAGTATAAAGTTGTTTTGGATACTGACTTAAATTACCATTTGTAATTGTTGTAGTAAGAATTGAAATAAGATTGTCAATATTTGTACGAACATCCGCACAAGAATTTGGACTGGTATTAAATCCAGTATTTGGATCTGCTGTAATTGATAAATCTTTGACATTCAACTGATTAGTGATCGCAAGTTTTGCATAATCTCTGATTGCATTAAATGCTGTCACTGAAGGTGCTTCTTCTCCAATCAATCCATTCGAAATTGGAGTTCCATTTGCATTAAAATATGCTCTTGTTGCTTCTCTAATATATTTGTTTGTTCCGTACTTAACATCTTTAATCAATGCATCTACAATAAATCCAATATCTCTACGGCACTTATTTTCACCAACAACAAATACTCCACTATTAATTGCTATCTTATTCAGTTGTGTCAAATTACCTGCAGATATTGTTTGAGTAGCAATTAAAGTTAATGTATCTAATGCACTTTGAACATTTGCACAGGAACTCGTACTCGTATTAATACCAGTTAATGGATCTGCCGTAAGTGTTAGATCCTTTACGGCAAGTTGATTGGTAATCGCTTGCTTCATCAAGTTTCTTGCTTGATTAAAGGCATAGATTGATTGAGTTTCTTCCCCAACCAATCCACCAGAAATTGGAACTCCAGCACCAGTAAAATATTGTTTCGTAAAGGCAATAGTATAAGAGTTACCACCGGTAAAGATATCTGTGGAAATTGCATCAACAAAATATCCAATATCTCTCTTACATTTAGTTTGGGTACTACTAATTCCAGAATATGCCGTTACTGTTGTATTCCATGCAATGTCTACAATTTGACTTCTATTTTGTTGAATCAAACGATAAGAATCTTTGAATCTTGAGAATCTTGTTGTTTGTATTCCAGTTGGGAAGTAAAAATCAGAATGAGCAATTGCAACTGAGGCAAGTGACTTATCAATAATTTCTAGACGATTTGATTGTATTAGATTTGCACCATCCACATAACGATTATCTGCAGTAGAAATAACAGTAAATTTATATCCATTAGCGCCTGATGGGAAAGATCCGTTAGAAGGCCCACCACCACTGTTACACTGGAAAATAAGATCTCGAATTCTGACTGAAGAACCTGGTTCAATGTACAGAGCAGTTCCAGAAGTAGTGCCAAATCCAACGGCAGTAATTGTTGCAATACCTGTAGATTTATTATAAACCGCAGTGGATACAGCAAATGAAGGTGTATTCAATTTACTTATAGCGCCACCATCAACATAATCATGTGCGAGTGTAGATACGCCAACGTTTAATGAAAACTGAGTGGGACTAATTATATCATCAACAGTAAAGTCAAATCCATAATTTCCTGATGGGAAAAGTGCAGTAGAAGGTCCACCACCACTGTTACATCTGAAGACAAGATCTTTAAGTTGAACTCTATTACCACTTCTCAATCCATGAGAAGTGGATGTAGTAATAGTTGTAATTCCAGTAATTCTATTATAAGAAGCAGTCGAAATACCTATAGATGCTGATGCTGAACCATTTGAATCCTCTACACAACTAAAAAGTAGATCTTTAATCTTAACTGCATCACCCTCTACAAGACCATGATTTGTAGCAGTAATTGTCGTTACTCCAGTAGTTGCACTATAACTAGCAGTTACAACAGTGGTTCCAAGACCTACTGGATATCCACCCCAAGTAGAGTTATTTACAATAGAACGAGCAATATTAAAGGAGTAATCAACCGTTGCGACGGTTTGAGCAATTTCTCCAGGATTTTTAAGAATTTGAGGAATTAAATTATTATTTGAATCATAATATGCACTACCAGCATCCACTGAGCGGGAGTTACCACCTCTGGTAATATCATGAATGATGCACTTCCAAATGTCTTTGATATCATCTGCACAATCATTACTCTCCAGATTTACACCATAGCGAATTGGTGGAGCAACAAGAGTTGATCC
>Ga0304730_1001092_pt1 | contig 21343 bp, 27 predicted proteins | sample M_130628_MF_Meta_FD_190474 | JGI IMG/M metagenome (GOLD analysis project Ga0304730, IMG submission 190474) | Freshwater microbial communities from Lake Montjoie, Canada to study carbon cycling - M_130628_MF_MetaG (v2) (version 2) | ecosystem: Environmental > Aquatic > Freshwater > Lake | place...
GCTACTCCTACGGCCGGAGATAGATTCTTAGGTGCTGTGGGAGCTTTTCCGGCTACCGAAACAATAACGTTTAACGTCAGAGTAGATAGAACTAATGATTTTGCTTGTGCAAACTCTTATTTTAAGCGCCCTAGTAACATGCTTGGTGTTAATCCTGTTGACCAAAATGTTGATGTAAATAACTACATTACTAAAGCTAACGTTGCTAGGTTTGTTGATTTTTACCGAGTCAAAGGCGGGTGGACAGCTAGTGGCGGTGGCACTGAATCTTACACCGACACTATTGAAGCTAAATTAGTTGATTTATTCCAACGAGGTACTATAGCCGATATTGAATTCCTTTATCGTGCGATTAACGGACCCGGTCCAGGTGACGGAACTCTTTGGGTAAATAACCGAGGAATAAACTCTTCTGATATTGGGTTCTTACAACCAACGCTACTTAATATTGATATTGGCCCATTATCTTACCAAGGCTATGTTACTTCAATGAGCGTCAACCACATTAGCTTTACAAGAGATATGATTCCTATGAGAAGCGATGTGACTATTTCATTAAACCTACTTGCTACTGCTGGTTTGACATCACAGTACGCCCAAGACAACGCAGAGCATGGGTAAGGAGTTAAATTGACTATTTTTATTGGTTCTAGGTACGAAGAGTCTCTTGTAGATTTCTTTTCTACTAAGTATTACAGCGACCCTGCTCCAGTTGTATTTTACAGATTTTCCGATATTGGTAAAATTAAATACATAGAGTACACCTGGAAAGAAGGGGACAGGATTGACAATATTGCATTTAAATTTTTGGCCTACCCTGAGAAATGGTGGATACTTGGTGAGTACAACCCTCACATAAAAGACCTTACCGATATTCCCGCTGGCACAAAATTGGTGATACCTCGTGCTTAAATTCATATCCGTAAAGTTTACGGGGTCTGCTGAACAGCCTAGGCAAGTGCACAGTATGCACTTTAAGCAAGGGCTTTTTAAGCACGATTACGCAACTATTTATTTTAGAGACTGGGATTTTAACCCTAGGCAAGTACGCCCTGGAAGTTTAATGCAGTTTGAGATATTAGGTAAAGAATATCATGGCTATGTACATGACATATCCTTTGAAGAACGCAGCAATAAAAAAGTTACAAAAGTCGGCTTTATTGGTGCGTCTTATGTGATGCGTCAAGCCAGCCGTAAAATTTACGTTAATATGACCGCGGACCAGATTGTTACACAAATTGCAAAAAAATATAATTTTGCATATAGGACTATGCCACATCCGCGTGTTTATGACCAGGTTGCTCAGGCTGGCATGACTGACTGGGAGCTAATGGTAAAATTAGCAAAACAATGCGGTTACTCTTTACGAGCTGAAAGCACTGTACTGTATTTTCAACCTTTAATGCACGATTTTGAAGAGTTGCATGAAGAAGCGTTATCGTTTCAAAAAATTGATGCTGGGTTTAGGCCAACTAACATGCTTTATAACTTTAAGGCTTTAATATCTGAAACTTCAGATCATGAGTATGGTAGTAAGTCTGCCGCTTCTGTTTCTGGTGTTGACCCAATTACCGGTAAATTAATTAGTTATACGTCCCAAAAGAGAGAAGCGACCAGCAGACGCAGGTCTAACCAAGAATTTTTTGACGCCCACGAAATCAATATTGTTGCGCCTGGGTATGGCGTAGCTGTGCATGAGGCAGACGGTGTAAACGCTAAGAGTAGACACCCGTACATTGCCACTGCGGAAGTCATTGGCAGTGCAAAATTAAGGCCAGGATTCCCTGTGCACTTTAGTAATGTTGGTAGCGATAATTCGGGATATTGGCACATACTTGAGGTAGAACATGTTATTTTAGAAGAGTCTTTGGGTAAACATTTGTACACCTCACATTTACTTGTAGGAACAGACTCTTTAGGTGAAATAGCTAATTCAAAGTTTAGAAGACGCCCTTTAAAAAACCCAATTAGAAAAATAATTCCTAATGTTAAAAATAGCGTTATCAAGCCTACTAGCAAAGTAAAAAGTGTCGGCTTTAACGCAAAACCTGTTAGTGGAGTAGCATTAGTTGATAGAATTAATATAGATAATCAAACTGAAGATTTTGTAATAAAAGCTACGTGGACTTCTTCTCATGGAGATTTAAGCTCACCGCCGCCGGAAGAATATATGCCAATAGCTGTTTTAGAGAAGGTGCGTAATAATGCATTACTCAAATAATTTATACGGTATTTATCGTGGGATTATTAAAGACACTAACGACCCGTTAGATTTAGGAAGAGTTAGGCTTCAGGTCCCTCAAATTTTTGGAGAAGAAGTTACTGGTTGGGCTTGGCCTATAGACAAAACATTAACTCCTATTGCAAACAAGCCTACTTGGGTTATGTTTGAAGGCGGAGACCCCAATTTCCCTCTATGGTTAGGAACATTTTAATGACTAATTTAAACATAAATTTGCCTTTTTCTTTTAATAATAACTACAACTTAGTCTACGATAGTGCCGCCCCTACCGGTCCGGTATCTAGCACTACTGATTTAAAAGTTATTTACCAAAATAGGATATTTGCTGTACTTTTTACTAAGTTTGGCGAACGAGTTATGAGACCTAATTTTGGCAGTGATTTACACAAAATTGTGTTTGAAACCCAAGAAGTGGCCCTAGAAATAGCCGAAAGAACTATTAGTACAGCCTTTTCTAAGTGGCTTCCTGACTTACAATTAGAGAAGATTGAACCGCTATACGATGGAACTACGGGCTATTTTACGTTTATTATAAATTATCGGTTACCGTCGGGGGAAGTGGACGGTGTTAAGATAAATACAGCGTTATTTAACCGATTTGGAGAAATTTTAAGGACTTTTACAAATGGCTAGTACTATCAAGTATATCCCGCAAATAGATTACACCTCAAGGGATTACACATCTATTCTAAACGACATGCTAACTTTAGCAAAGAGTTTTAATCCGGGATGGACGAGCACCGACCCTTCTGACTTAGGCGTTACTCTTTTAGAGCTATTTGCTTATCTAGGCGATCAATTTAATTTTTATATTGACCGAGCAGCTAATGAAGGATTCTTAGCCACAGCTAGCCAGCGTGACAGTGTGCTGCAAATTGCAGGTCTTTTGGGTTATGTGCCTACGTCTGTTTTGCCTTCTAGCACAGTCTTAACTTTTTATAATAAAGGCGCTACAGATATTACAGTGCCAGCACTTACTCAAGCTGCGTCTAGTTCTGTAGTAAATGGGGCTACTACACAAATTATTTTTGAAACCAATGCTGACGTCCTTGTTCCAGCGGCAGTATCTGGAGTTAGCGGTTCTGCAGCTGTAGTGGCTACTCAAGGTTATACAATTGCTAACGAGCCTTTAGGTTCATCTAATGGAGCTCAATCTCAGGTAATAAAACTGGCCAATCAACCGGTATATGTATACGGAATTAAAGTTTATGTAAACGATATATTGTGGACATACAGTTCTTCTTTGATGACTAACTCTAAGTATGATTCCGTGTTTACCACAATTAATGACGCGGATGGATACACGTATATTGTGTTTGGAGATGGTGTAAGTGGAAAAATCCCTACCGCTGCCGCTACTATTAAAGCGACCTACAGAGTATCAAATGGTTCTGCCGGAAACGTTTCTGCCGATTCTATTCAAAATTTCTTAACTTATTCTAACTCTTCAATTACAGTTAGAAACATAAACTCGCCTGCTACTGGCGGTAGTGATGAAGAAACTACTGACTCTATAAAACTTAATGCTCCTAAAGCTATTAAAGCTTTAAACAGAGCGGTTTCTTTAAAAGACTACGGTTCTTTAGCTATTCAAGTCCCAGGCGTTGCTAGAGCAAACGCAGAATCTAGCATTTCTACAAATGTTAATTTATACATATCACCATTTGCTGGAAGCGCCGGTGTATGGTCAACCGCAAACGGTACTATTACCGGCGTATCTATTACGGCTACTACTGGTGCTGCCGGTACAGGTGGTATTACATATGCCGCTGATTTAGGTATTGCACAAACAATTACATCTGCTGCTATTACACTCACTACTACAGTTCAGTTAAATTACTCTACTACTCACTCAATAGCTGTTGGTGATTTAATTACTATATCTGGTGCAACTAACATACCTAACGGTACTTTTTCAGTAACCCAAATCTCTAACACTACTGGTGCTTACTGGATTAAGTTTGTTTCTACGGGACTTACTAACAACGCATCTATAACTTCTGGCCTTGGTACCATAAAGTTTGTAACATACAACGTAGGTGACTATGTAACTGTTACAGGTATGGTTCCGATTAGCTATAACGTTACTGACGTTCTTGTTACTGCAGCTACTGCTACAGGCTTTACAATTGCCTCTAGCGCTACTGGAACGTTTGTTTCTGGGGGAACTGCTGTTGCAAAAACAACTTTGCTGCCAACTTTTAATACATTAACCACTAATACTCTGTCTTATTTTACGGCTAAAACAGCGCCCAACACAACACTTAACGTATTGCCGCCTAACCATATTCCAATTGACATAGAAGTAACTGTAAACGTACTACCGCAGTATAGTCAAGCATCTGTGCAGAATCAGGTAAAATCGGCGGTAGCGTCAATTGTTGCTACAAGTAATTCTTTTTTTGCAGACCAGCTACCTGCGCAATACTTTTTAAATGCAGCGTCTTCTATTGCAGGTGTTCAATACTCTGTTGTAAACATGCTTAGAAAATCTTCTAGCCAACAGCTTTTTTACGTAACTGGTTGGGCTAGAGCTACTAACGTAGTAACGCTAACTTTAGCCGCTAGAGCTAGCGGTTCTCACAACATCACTGTTGGTTCTATGTTAAGAATAAGCAACGTAAACTCAAGCTTTGATACATCAGGAACTAACACTGTAGTAGTAACGGCTGTTGCAACTAACACCGTTTCTTTTGCTAATACCGGTTCTGACCTTACTGGGCAAACCCCAAGCTCTACTTCAAACTATGTCCAAGTAATGGCCGTTGATTCAATTGCCTTAGCTGCTAATGAGCTTCCTACTATAGGAACTATAACCGTAAACGCCTCTGGCGGAATTTCATAAGGAGAAATGTAAATGGCAACTTACCCAGATAGCATTGCTAGCTTTAGCACAAAGCAAGATAACGTCACTACTATTATTGCGTCTGACCCTAACTTGATTCAAGCTGAAGTAGTCGCTATTCAAACAGAACTTGGCACTAACGCTAGAATTTCTACGCTTGGTACTGGTGGTCTACCTACGTATATTCCATCCCCTACATCTTCTTCATTTTCTACTGTAAAAGCTAGAATTGCAAATATTGAAGCTGGATTGACTACCGCTTTAGCCGGCTCATATACTGTACTTTTTTCTGGAAATATTACAACTACCACAACAACACTAACTAGAAGCGATTCAGTTGTTTATAGAAAACTAGTAATTTCTATTTATGGTGGAACAGTAGGCTCTTCAGGAAGCCTTAGCATGAGGATTAATGGAATATCTACCGGATACTCTTATGCTTACATGAGACATCAAGCTAATACTAGCGGTACTGCAGGATGGTACGGCTCTAATAGCGGGTCTGCTATTGCTATTTCTGGTGGACAAGCCCTTCAGACAGACCAAGATCGCGTAGTTGTAGAAATATTTGAACCAAACGTTTCGGGCACTAAAAACGTAACATTTAGTTGCAATGGTAGTTTTGGTACTGGAAATATAGTGACTACCGGTATGGGTTCTCCGGTTGGCCAAATTGATTTAATTTTTGCAACTGCAATTCCTACCAACGCCAGCTATGTAGTATACGGCGTCAAGTAATAGGTAAATAAATGACTAAATATAGTGGTGGAATATATGGCACCGGTTTAACCTACGGTGAGGTAGTCGATACTTCTAATGCGTTAACTGTAAGCCCATTTGTAGCAACTTCTACTTACTATCAAACTATTTCTTTAAGTTTTACTGTTCCAAGCGGTTCCTTTAGCAGAATTATAATGGTAAGAAATCCATTAGGGTTCCCTGTAACCCCTGATGATGGCGATAGAATTATTGATGCCGTTGATACGTCTACAATTGCATCTCCTTATGTAGACACCGGTGGTTATATAGATTTAACTACAAATACTTTTATAACATCTATCGGTGGAGAACCTTTAGTATTAACAGAAGGTAAAGCATATTATTATTCCGTGTTTCTCCTTGTAAGTTCTACTTGGCAAAGAGCTGGAAATACAATTGGTTTGTCAGTTAAAAGCTATAGCACTACTGACACAATGTACAACTATTTGCCCCTTCCTTACAAGCTACCAAACCTAGAAGTAACAGACTCTAATGCGGATGTTAATAGTGCGCTATACAATTTTTTAAAAACTTTTGGGTTTACGTTTGATATTTGGAAAACTCAAGCTGAAAACATTAGAAATAGATACGACGTAGACAACATTCATGGAAGATTAATTCCTAATATGTTAAATCAATTTGGGCTACCGTTTGAAGATGAATTAGGTATTCAACAAGGTAGACGGCTGCTTAAGTACGTATCTAAAATTCAATCTAAAAAAGGCTCCACGGATGGCCTTAAAACATTTGTAACTGCGTTTACTGGCTATAACGTAACTTTGGGTAGCTTAAGAAACCTACTGCTAACTTTAAACGATGGTTCTTTTGAGTACAGCTTAGGCGGCTGGGTAGGTTCTGACGCAAGTAGCAGCATTAGCCAAATATCCGGAGGATCAGAATCTCCTGTGGTTACCCCTTACACAGAATCTGGTTCTCCTACTGGTTACCCTAATAGTACGCTTGGTATTTTAAAAGCTACTAGATTGAGCACTACCGGGGCTATAACATTTGCTTGCGGAACTTCGTACAGAAATGTGTTTATTAATCCTCAAACCCCATTATTGTCAAATGGCACTAACGTTACTTTAACTACAAATGTAAACCATGGGCTATCTGTTGGGCAAATTATTACAATAAGTGGCGTATCACCTTCAGGGTACAACGCTACAAATGCAGCTGTAACTGCTATAAATGGGCCAAATCAGTTTACATACGCTAACGCTACTACTGGAGCAATTCTTACGGGAGGAACGGTTAATATAGCCACATTTGCTCCTAGACTTGCTGGGGTTCCTGTAACTCCTGGCTATACATACACGCTTTCTTTATATACTCGAGCCAAAACTACCGCTAGAACAGTAAATCAGTCAATTTCTTGGTATGACTACAGGGGAAACTTTATTAGTACGTCTACTGCTTCAGGAAGCGCCAATACTACAACTGCTTGGACGAGGCCGACTGTACACACAGCTACAGCACCGTTAACTGCTGAGTATGCTGTTCCTACAATATCAATTCTTGCAGCCGTTGCTTCTGAAGTTCATTATGTGGATGCGGTACAGTTTGAGCAGGCAGCGTCAGCCGCTACATATGCAGACCCTAGACGTGTAGATATATTCCTTCAAGCTAACCGAATTAACTGTATTACAAATCCAAGTTTTGAAACAAATACTGATGATTGGGGTTCTCCAAGTGGCACAATGTCGATTTCGCGTGTAACAACTCAAGCAAACATTGGAACTGCTTCGCTACAGTGTGTAAATGGAGCGGGTTACCAAAACTGCACGGTTGCTAATAGCCCAGGAGGAACACTAACGCCAGTTAAATCGGGAGAAACTTACACATATAGTTACTACATTAAAAACTCAACTAGCACTTCTAAATGGAAAATTTCTTTATATGGATTTTCTGTTGCAAGCGGCGGCTCAAGTATATTTTTAATAGAAAGTACGGCAACAACAATTAGTACAAGCAGTTGGACTAGGGTTTACACTAGTGTAACTATTCCAACGGGAACTAATTATCTTCAAGGTTGGATATCAAACAGTGATACGGATGTACCGGGCGCAACTGTGTACATTGATAACGTTTTGCTTGAGCAAAGTTCATACCTTCAACCTTATTTTGACGGCTCAACTGGCCAGCTTTTAACCACCGATCTTCTTTGGGAAAATAATCTACCTTCAGGCGGTCGCGGGCTGTATTTTAAAAATAGATTGTCTACTTTAAACCGTTTAAACTTATACTTACCTGAGTATTTACCTATTGGAACTTCTTACGCAGTCATAGCTGGTAAAACTACGTCTTGACGACTTACACTTTTTGTGTATACTAATACTTCCGTTCATAGGAGGTAAATATGAGACGAGTAACCATCGCGGTTATAGGTAACGCAAAAACAACCAGAGCTAACGTAGAGGCTCTAATCAGTGATGTAGTTGATTCAGTAGATGAGGCTGCTATCGCGCTAGTGTACGACAAAAACCCTGCTGACGGGATTACCTGGGCAGAACAATGGGCTACGGATAAAGAAATACCATTAACAAAATACCCCGATAATAACTATGATGCGCTATTTTTAGAGCATACCTTAGATGAAATTAAGTTTTTTATGCTTTGGGGAGATGAAGACCCAGAATGTCAGTTAGCTGCTTCTAAGGCGCAGGAATCTCGTATTTTGGCCTACGACCTTACAGATGGTCTAATACTCATACCGCTCAACTCAGAGCCTATTTCACGCCCTGTGGAATCTATAATGCCTATAGTAGAAACTAAAATTATTGAGGATTTATTCCCAGTTGAAGAAAAATTATCTGCTATTGAAGAAGCTTTATCTGAAGAAGAGCCGGATGATGAAAGCTACGATAGTGAATATGACTTAGAAGAAAACTTAGTTGTGCTAATGTCGGAGATGGGTAAGATTTTTGCCCGATCATTCGCCAAAGAGTTTAAACGTATCATTAAGGAGTAGCATGTCTATAAACCTTAGTCGGCAAGCGCAAGATTGCCTTGCTTTTTTATACCTAAACCCTACAATCACAATAAATCACCGTACCCTGATGGAACACAAAGGCTTAAGCAGACGCAAAAGCGCATCCGTTTTACAGGAGCTACGAGACGCAAACTGCCTCAAAATGACTAGACTAGTTGGGGGCGGAACCAAAACTAAAGTGGTATTGTCAGAAAGCACCAAATCGGTATTATCTGGATATCGCCATATAGCAGTACAGCTAGTAAGCAGTATTTCTAATAGTAATACAGCTAGTACTACTAATATAGTTACAAATAAATTCCTCGACGAGGTCGAGGGGAAGGAAAAACAAGTGGGTTATGATTTCTTTGATAAGACTTCGTCTGAGGACAATGAAGAGATTCTTGCTGCGCGTGCAAAGCATGTGGCAGAAAAGAAAGCCGAGTTTGAAGAAGTTAAGGAGGCAAGAGCACAGCGTCGTAAAGACCTACACCGTTCTAAGATTTCTCCCGTTGACTGGACTTGCAAAGACGTGGCCCACGAATTTGGCGACCGCATGGCCGACATCTGGTCAATCAAACCTTTCAGTATCACTCAGTCCCGGTTTGTACAGGCACTCTCGGTATTCCGGAAACAGAATGATACGAACGGTGAAGTGGAGCTCAAGCTCATCGAATTATTCTTCAGTACCCTCAAGGCCGAAAAATACACAGACGGAAACCATCTTTGGAGAGCATTCCTCTACAAAGCGCCCAGTCTGCTAACCCAAGCCCGTGAAAGTATCATTACGGTAGAGCAGATGGAAACGAACATTATTCGTGACCAAGAAATAACTGACCGTAAGCTTGCTCTTCTAGATGAGGATGAAAATGTATAAGCCAAACGATTTGCCGGCCCGTAGACGGACTTGGGTAAAGATTGCGAGCATTCCCCCAGCCAAGCTTGGTTGGACCCTTGAGGACTGTTCTGACGTCTCTGCGGAGGTAATGACAGCTGTTACTAAGTGGGTTTCTGCAGTTAATTCCGATAGGGTCATTAGAGCCGAGGGGAAGCAGACTTGCGGGCTTGGGTTAATGCTTTACGGGCTTCCAGGACGTGGAAAAACCACTATGGCTAACACCCTGATTCAAGAAGTACTACGTAAAGCTGCCCCTGAGATTTTAGGTATGGAGCCAGGTAAGACCGTATCTCGACCAGCCTATTTCATTACTTACAACGCTTTACTGGACCTTAAGGGTGCCATTATGGATGACCACGACAACGACGAGGAGCTGCTTTATAACGGCATACTTGGCGAAGCCTATGATGATGCCTACAATGTACGAGTATTAGTTTTAGATGACGTAGGTAAAGAGCACGCCAGTGCTTCAGGTTGGCAAAAGAATATGCTTCACCACGTTCTTCGCACCCGTTTTAATAATGGTTTGCCTACAATCGTTACTACCAATATCAAACTTGATGATTGGGAGGCTCATTACGGGTCTGCTACCCAGTCTTTTGTGCACGAAGCGTTTTTATACGTAAATATGGATTCTTCTGCAGATTTGAGGAAGTGATGAAAGATAAAAGATTATTACAAGTTTTCTTAACTAATCAATCAGATAATCCAGGCCCAGGAATATTTGAAGTAAGCAGCGATTCAGATAAAAATTTAATTTGCACTTGTCCGGGGTTTGCGTCAAAAACTAGTTGCAAACATACCGCTCTTATTGAAAGTAGAATACAAAAAAATAATGGAGTTTATCAATTTGATTTTTCAGTAAAAGTAACTAAAGAAGAATTAGCAACTGCAATGCAGACAGAACACGCTTTTAGAGAGCTTGTTTTAAAGTACGGAAAAGTTGAGGTCTACTAATGCAAGGAAACGACATTAGCAATTCTTTACCACAACGTGTTATAGTAACTGCTGATGTTATTGTAGATGTTTACGAGGACAATAAAAAAGTTCTTGGATTCATACCGGTTAAAAATAAACGTAAAGAATATAACAGGATGGTGCTTAGTCACTTGTATATGACTACGCTAAAACGCGGTATTACAATGGAGCTTGTTAGTTTTACCCATTCAGAAGATGAAGTGGTAGAGTTAATGCTTCACTTAGACAAAGTCGGAACAAACCCGTTTCGTTACGGCTCGTCTTACAAATCGGTAGATAAGTTAGTTGCAGAACTTCCTTATCGACCAGAGGTTATTGGTGTAATTGATATCCCATCGCGACTACTTAGGTATGGTCGATGGGGGATGGACTTTCCTTCATTATGAGTACAGAAACAAAACTAATTGGTGCAGCTATTCGTGTCCGCGACTTATCTCCGTTATTTGAGCGGGGGGTGTCAGATGCTTGGTTTTCTAACGAAGACGATAAACGTGTCTGGACTTACATGCGCACGCACTTTGCTAAGTATGGCGAATGCCCAAGCGAAGAGGTTGTGCTATCAAACTTTCCTACTTATCGCGTAGCGGAACTTACAGACTCAATTGATTTCCTGTTAGATGACTTAGTAGATAAGCGCCGCAAACTTTCTATTAGCAATACGTTACGCCAAGCTGTAGAAGCAATTCAAACTGAAAAAGACCACGAAGCCGCATTGCTACTAATGCAGGGCGGTCTTGTAAAGCTTGAAGAAGAGGGTTTAAACAAAACTTCCGATATCAACTTGATTACAACTACAGAGTCACGTTGGGAAGACTACTTATTCCGCAAAAACAATCCGGGTCTATTAGGAGTTGCTACCGGTTTTCCGACCATTGATGCGGTAACTAACGGCCTACAGAATGGCCAATTGATTGTGGTAGTCGCTACCCCAAAGACTGGTAAGTCAACGCTTGCTTTGCAGATTGCAAACAACGTGCATAAGCAAAACCTATCTCCAATGTTTCAATCGTTTGAGATGACTAACCGTGAACAGCAAAACCGCTACGACTCAATGCGTGCGCTAGTTTCACATAACCGCCTTATCTCAGGTACCTTAAACAAAGAAGAAGAAAAACGGTTTCAAGATGCGCTATTGGCAATGGCAGACGACCCTACAAACTTTTGGCTTGTAGATGCCGCTCATGGTATTACCGTGTCATCTATCCAAAGTAAGATTCAAACGCTTAACCCAGATGTCGTATTTATTGACGGTGTGTATTTGATGATGGATGAGCAAACTGGCGAGTCAAACACGCCACAAGCTCTGACAGGTATTACCCGTTCGTTAAAGCGTCTAGCCCAGCGTACAAACAAGCCAATAGTTATTACTACACAGGCGCTTAACTGGAAGACCAAAAAAGGTAAAGTGTCCACCGACTCAATCGGTTATTCATCATCATTTCTACAGGACGCTGACGTGGTGTTTGGCCTTGAGCGAGAAGATGAAAACGTAGATGACACTAGAACCCTAAAGGTTATGGCTGCTCGTAACAGCGGTAACGTAGAAGCCTCACTAATGTGGGATTGGGCCAGCGGTCTATTCCGTGAAATGACAAGCGACGACGTATGAGACTAGAGCAGATGGAAACGGTTTTACGCCGTTTAAATATTGAACCCGTAAACGCACGTGGCTCAGAGATTCTTGCGCTATGCCCAGGCCATAAAGAAATTACAGGCAAAGAAGACCGTAGCCCATCATGGTGGATTAACTCAGACACAGGTGCGCACATTTGTTTTTCTTGCGGGTTTAAGGGTAATCTGTGGTCGCTTATTGCAACTGCACAAGGCCTAAGAGATGCAAATGGCTTTTTAGACTATGCGGATGCCAAAGACTGGCTATACCTGTCATTTGACAACATCCAGCTTGGTACTCAAGAAGAAGATGAAATAGAGCCTGTCTTTAAAGAAGTTACTACAATCACCGAGTCTAGGCTGGCTTTGTTTACGTACCCACCGCAGCACGCATTAACTGCTAGGGGCTTCACGCTACAAGCGGCTGAAAAACATCAGCTGCTTTGGGATACTGCCCACTCTAACTGGATTTCAGTAATACGCGATCCATATTCAAATAAATTGTTAGGTTGGCAGGAAAAAGGGTTTAGTCGCCGTTATTTCCGAAACTACCCAGTAGGAGTAGAAAAGTCTACTACTCTATTTGGGCTTAACAGATATAATGGTGGTCGTATGATTGTTGTAGAATCCCCGTTGGACGTAGTGCGCCTAGAGTCGATTGGGGTCCCAGGTGCAGTGTCTACCTATGGCTCAATGATTTCTAATACTCAATTAGAACTAATAAAAGAAGCAGATGAAATTGTGTTTGCATTTGATAATGACGAATCTGGAATTAACTCTTCTAAAAAGATGCTAGAGCAAAATATAGAGGCTTGGTATTTTAACTACGGCCAGACGGATATGAAAGATGTAGGTGCTATGAGCAGAACTGAAATTCTTTATGGGCTACTTACAGCTAAGCACTCTGTAAACGGATTAGGAGCTTTACAATGGGATTTGTAGGAACGCTGCTTCCTTATCAGCCAGAGGCTGTTGATAAGATGACTGAACGCGGCAAGATGCTAGTTGCTTATGACCTAGGTCTTGGTAAAACCGTATTGACAATTGCGGCTATTGAAGAGCTAATGGATGACGGTAAAATAACCGAACCAGGGTTAATCATTTGCTTGTCTAGTCTTAAATATCAATGGCAGTCTTCAATTACAAAGTTTACTAACGGCTCAAATGCCATAGTTATTGACGGTAACCCAGGGCAACGTAAAAAACAATATGACCGCGCTATGCGATGGAAGACCTCCAAAATTGATTACGTAATTATGAACTATGAGCAAGTAGTTAATGATTGGGAGTTTGTAAGCAAGTTACCCAGAGGCTTTATTGTTTTAGACGAGGCCACCGCTATTAAGTCGTTTAAGTCAAAGCGCGCTAAAGCTGTTAAAAAACTAGCTACCTGTGAGTATAGGTTTGCCCTTACCGGCACACCAGTAGAAAATGGTAAGCCAGAAGAGCTATTTAGTATTATGCAGTTTGTTGATGACAGCGTACTTGGTCGTTTTGACAAGTTTGATATGACGTTTATTGTTCGCAACGCTTGGGGCGGAGTAGAGCGTTACCGTAACTTACCCACCCTGCATGAACGTATGAAAGAGGCATCTGTGCGCAAAGCCCAGAAAGACCCAGATGTTGCCCCGTTCCTGCCGTCCACAATTCACAAAGACCCAATTTATGTAATGATGGACCGAAAGACGGCTAAATTATATAAACGCATTGCAGATGACCTATTGTTAGACCTAGATAACGCCCAAACATTGTTTGGCAGTAACTTTAACGTATTAGCTCACTATGGCTTTGAAAAATCATGGGGAGGCCCAGCTGATGAGTTACGGGGTCAAGTTATGTCCAAAGTAGGTGCTTTAAAAATGCTTACTTGTTCACCTGAATTGCTAAAGACAAGCGCAAAAAAGTTTAGAGATGGCAATGGTGAAGGGTCAGCATACGCCGCTCAATTGGATGATGAAGAGTTACTAGACGGGTTGCCAAGTTCAAAGCTTGAAACCTTCGTTAGCTATGCCAAAGACTTTTTAGAGCAAGACGAACATAATAAGCTAGTAGTATTTTGCTCTTACGTCGACATGGTAGATATTATTGCTGACCGTCTTGGTCGTGATATCAGCGTTACTTATACCGGTCAATTAGATGCTAAAACAAAGGAAAAACATAAAAATGCCCTTAACAACGACCCTTCTATTCGTGTGTTTGTTAGTTCTGACGCTGGTGGTTATGGTGTGGACCTTCCCGCAGCGAACATGCTCATTAATTATGATTTACCTTGGTCTTCTGGTCTTGCTACTCAGCGTAACGGCCGGATTCGTAGGGCTTCTTCTGAATGGAAAACCATTGTGATTCAGGATGTACTAGTGACCAACTCAATTGAAGTAAGACAGCATTCTGCTCTTCAACAGAAGAACGCAATTGCTTTAGCCGTAATTGACGGCGAAGGTATAAACAACAACGGCGGAGTGGACTTGACAATTGGCACACTTCGTGGTTTTCTATTAGATATGTCGGTGTAATATGCCTAACTATCAATACAAGTGCCTTAAGTGTGAAACCGATGTTACAGTTACACAAGATATAAATAAAGAACAAAAAACACCTAAATGCCTTGCCTGTAACAAACTAATGGTTAGAGTTTTTGGAAACCTTGCCGTTCAGTTTAAAGGCGGCGGGTGGGGAAGTAGTAGAGGATGAACTTTGAAGAGTGGCTACAGTATGGCCTAACTCAAGGGTGGTGCGGACCAACTGTTTGTGAAACACATGACGGTATGCCTATGACAATTGAAGAAGAAAACGCGTATGAAGCGGGAGAAGACCCGTGCATTAACATACTTAGGCTTTATGAAAGTCAACTAGATAAAGCTGAAGTAGAAAAAAATCATTCACCAAGTATCTGGAGAGCAACTAACTCTGGATTTGAAATATAAGGAGAAATAATGGCAAAAGGAAAGCCACAAGCAGCACCAGTAAAAAAGAACGCAAGCGAACGACCTAACGGAAAAGCGGTCAAAAAGCGCCCAAAGATTTTTGATGCAATCAAGCGCAAACTAGTTCGCAAGAAGTAATAAAAAACCCCCCTGCTAAACAGCAGGGGGGTTTTTATTAAGAACTAAGCCAGGGGCTTTTCTTCTTCTTCTTCGTCATCGTCAAGAGCATGTAGCTCATCGACATCTCCAAAATCACTCATGTCAGGAGCATCAGCTGCTGAGTCTTCAAGTGCTTTTTTAACATTTGGGTCATCCTGTGACTGCTTTGCAACAGCTGCACGGAAGCCTTTCTCAATGTCTTCGTCGGTAATGCTAGCATCCCAAGCTAGTTGGACACCAAAGTAAATGACGATTGACGAGAATACTGTCAAAACACCGGTTAGCGCACCAAGCAGTGGGCCAATACCTGCTGCGGCACCAGTAGCCATACCAGGAATAGCGGCGAACATGATTACACCGACGGTTCTTTTTAGTAAGTTACCAAGTTGTTTCATTATTTAATCTCCTGCTTGCAAGTCTTGCAAAGTTTAGGTGCAACGGCTTGTACAGGAGTTTGTGCGACGACTTGTTCTTTTTTAACGGCGGTTGCCTTTGGTGCTTTTTTAGCTGCGGCCTTCTCTTCAGCAATCTTCTTTACCAAGAATGCGTGAGCATCATAGACCTTGCCAGTAATTCCTCCACCAGATACGGTAGAAAGAGTGAAGTGCAAATGAACACCACTGCTTGCGCTTCCGGATGTTCCAGCTCCACCTACAGAGTCACCAGACTTAACCTTGGTGCCTACCTTCAGAGGAGACTGCTTGTTCATGTGGCAGTATAGGAAAAAGTGCTTTCCAACCTTTAGCTCAATAACCCATCCAAGGACATCAGTCCACTTGTTCAAGGTAATTTCGCCATCTCCAACAGCAGGAAGCGGAGTTCCAGCTTTGAAGCCGTTGTAATCTACACCACGGTGAGGACCTAGGCCCATTGATTTACGCTGTGCTGAGTGTGACCCAAACGGGTCTGCCACTTTAGGGAACGGTAAACGATAATTTGACATAATATTCCTTTCAATACATACTTATTGTGCCGTATTTACCGGCATTTTACAGGGGATAAAGAAAAACCCAGGTACCTGCTATATAACAAATACCCGGGTTTTAGGTAAATTATTCAGCGTCAGCTGCGTCTTCTTCAGCTTCTTCAACGTCATCGAAATCTACGAAGTCATCAACTTCCTCAACTTCTACAACATCCAGTTCAGCCTCAAGTTCAGCATCAGTTACTTCTACAGCGTCTAGGTTTAGTTCATCCGACATAATGGTATCCTTTGTCTAGGTGGGTGGGGGGACACTTTTATTATGGCTTATTCGTCGCGATTACGCAGCGGATACGAAATAATCCAGATAATTAATGAGCCAATAATGCACCATCCGACTACTGCCTTAGCAGAGCCTTCCAGCACAATCCATGCTACAAACATACCTAGTAGTGTCCAGATTTGTCCGATTAAATCGTTTAGGAACTTCACTTTTCTTTCCTTCGGCTAGAACCTGATGAACTTGATGCTGCACTTGCTGCACTACTGGCAGCCATAGCCGCAGCCTGTGTTGCAACCTGTGTAACAATGATGGCAGAAATAACTACCTTTTGTGCTTTTTCTCGCACAGCAGGTGATAAATCTGCACCAATGTTGCCTAAAGCGTTAAACGCATCAGCTAATCCTTGAAATGCTGCCCCCAACAATGGAATATCTGCAACTGGATTATTGTTGTTAAATTCCTTTGGGGGTATTATTTTAAATTTATTAAGAACGCTTGTCTAGGAAGATATGCGCCATCAGCAAAATACTTTGTAGTACTTTTCTTTGGTTTACGTTTATCAGAAGCAGATGGCTTTGGAATGTTTGCTAGGTCAACTTTTGCTTGAGCAACTTTGGCTTCTAGGTCATCTACCTGTTGAACAGCGGACTCAATAGCCTCAAAAGTGCTACTGTATTCAGCCCTTAAGTCACGCAAGTTTGCATCGGCTACTACTTTATCATCACTTCTGTTTTGCCAGTTAAATTCAGCACCATTCATAATGTCTTCAATAGGAATTAAAATATTACGCTTACTTACTAACTCACTTCCAGCATAACCGTATGTAATTTGCTTGCCGTCATAGTCATTACAAGCGGCTTCATAAACCACATTTGCCTGCTCTTCAGCGGCTACTGCCTGAACATAAAGAGCAGTCTTGTTGTTTAATACGGCGAGAAGGGCTGGGTCTTTAACCAGTGTGGCTACTGCTTCTTGTGTAAAGAATGATGCTGGGGCTACTGCGTAGGAACCTCCATTAAGAGGTTTGTAGTTCAAAGTAGAACAAGCACCACCAGTCCATTCATAGAACCAAGCGTCAACAGCGTAAGACTTTCCACCTGTGAATGAGAACATTCCTGTGGAGTTTGCTCCACAACCCTTTAGCGACCAGTCGTTGATTACCTGAGTTCCGTTGATAGACATGTAGAAACCATCATCGGCAGGAGCCTGGAAGTAAACTTTAGATGTAGTTGGGTAAGTAATGTAGCCACGGTAGTGAAGCATGATGTAGTCAGAACCACAACCAGCAATGTCGCCACCGCCCCAGTTAGCGTCAATGTTGTTTACAGTAATTGTCTTACATTTAGTGTAAGTAACGTCAGACCTTGAAGGAGGATTTCCATAACGACTAACGCCTGTGTAAACATCTACCTTTAAACCAGGGGTATTACCAGTGCCACCAACATTGATTAACTTAGTGTCGTAGTCATTCTGTGCCTGATTCATAGCAGCCTGAGCGTTATCAGCGTTCTGCTGGGCTACTGCGTAGGAATCATAAGTAGAATCCACAACATCAGCAGCAGCATTTACTTCGGCTACTGCCTGAGCGACTACTGCTTCAGCAGCCTTAACATCAGCAAAAGCCACATCATAGTCAGCCTTTTTGCTGTTGTAATTAGCAACAGCGGCCTCTAAAGCATCTTTTGCTTCAGTAGCAGCAGTCTGAGCAAAGTTAAGTTGGTCAGCCTGGGTGTTAGACGAGTTAGTCCAACTATCTAAGTTAGCCTGTGCATTGTCTAACTGAGCTTGAAGGTCTTGAATTTTTGCCTGTGCTTCAGCAACTTTTTGGTTATAGTCAGTTGTGCTGTCTGCCATTGCTGGGCTAGACAAGCCAAACACTAGAAATAATGCCGTTCCGGCTACAAATAGGGTAGAAAACTTACGCAGACTTTTCATTGGATTTTTCCTTTTCATTTTGGACATTCTTTAAAGATACGGTTTGCTGGAAAGCAGCATTGATTTCATTAAGGCTAAGTTTTCCGTCTTCTAGGAAAGCAAGAGCCAATAGTTCAACTACCTTAGCTACAGCCATTACACCGCCCATAACAGCACTAAACCAAATAGGGATTTCAATACCGCTCATCGAGCCTGCGACTGTACCGGCACCAATTACGCCCAGTGCTGAGGCGACAAAAGTTGCGAGCACGCGCAGCATAACATTGCCAAAAAGTTTCATAATAATTTTCTAAACTAGTGATTTATAAGGGAGTTTAGGTGTAAGGACGCGGATGTTAAGCAGGTAACTGCGCGATTAATTTGACAAATAGGGTCAATTCCATTGTCTACTATGCCGGTGTGTTTTTTTGGCTAAACGTTGTTTGCCTCTGTATTTCTATGCTATGGTTTTACCCATAACTAAATATAGTGTCACTTCGACAATAAACGACCCCAGTACTAAAGCAATGAAAGGTAAGGTCGCTAAATGAAAAAGTACGTAATAATAGCCAGCGCGCTTCTCACACTCGCTGGTTGCGCTGCTTCTACAGCAGTAGCCCAAAGTGAGAACACCCAAGCAACACCCAAGCAACATGTAGTAAAAGAACAATCATTAACAGCCGTTTTAATTAAAAATGAAAAAATTAAACGTAACTCGGCCAAAATGACTCATGTAATAAAATATCTGAAAACTCGCGTAGGACGTACATCCTATGTATTTTCAGGCTCAAGTCCCCGTGGATGGGACTGCTCAGGAATGGTCCGTTGGACTTATGAGCAATTCGGTATGGAACTACCACACTCGGCAAATGCCCAAGGGCATATCGGAACCCGCGTCTCAAAGCCAAAGCTTGGGGACATTGTAGTGTTTGCTTTTAACGGCAGCACTAGCTTCTATCACGCCGCCATTTACATTGGAAATGGAAAAATCATAAATGCACATCGTGGAGTCGACTCTACGATAATTCAACCATTAACGGACTATAAGAACGGGCAAATTAGGTTTGTTCGGGTAGTCCAAACTTTATAAAAAGTAATACAGCCCCGTCACTTGTTTAGGGTGGCGGGGTTTTTATTTTGTGTCATACTAGCCGTAGATTTACTAGGCCAACCACGTGCAGTGGGAGGGAAACACCCGACAAGGTAGCGAAGGGTGCTAGGTGAGGTGACTAGCACCCTTCTTCCTTAAAAAGGAGTAAGTAGTTGCCCAATTTTTTACCGTTTCATATGCGGAAAAGTCAGCATCTACATTTGCGTCGCCCTAGAAATCTTTTAAAAAGCCAGTATAAAATGAGTATTTCGCGCCATAAAGTTTATAGCAAGGCCGCTTTACCTAAACAATAAGTATAAATTCTGTTAAAATCTATACAGGTACGCCAATTGGGTACCGTAAATAAATACTGTGCTACGGGCAGTAATCATTGCGTTGTAATGCAAAATTCCAATGCAAAAAATTGCAGTCTGATGCACAGTTGTCGTCTAAGGAGACAACATGAAAACAAGTCTAAATGACTATAACGACCCGTGGGATAAACACGGAAATCCCTACGCCCCATATGGCAAGGCAGTTCCAATGCCAAATCCCCATGAACCATGGGATAAGAAATGGCAGAAACCACCTGCCCCAAAGGTTATTACTATTAATGACCTATTTCCAAGTCTAGACCGTTGGTCTATTGGCTGGTCCCCGCTGCTAGAGCAGCTTAAAGAGTTGTCAAATGTCAAGGCAAGTTATCCGCCCTATGACATTATTGACCACAAAGACGATACCACAGTCATCAATGTTGCTGTTGCTGGTTTTGATAAGAAAGAACTATCGATCACAGTAGAAGAACAGGCGTTGAAAATTGAAGGTAAAAAGAAAGACAAAGAACAAAAAGGCGAGCTCGTTCACAACGGTATCGCTGGACGCGATTTTAAGCTCACTTTTGCCCTTGCTGAATTTTACGAAGTAGAGTCAGCCAAAGTAGAAAACGGGCTTTTATCAGTCAAGTTGTTTAAAAATATCCCTGACGAAAAGAAGCCAAAAGTCATTGATATCAAGTAAACTGTGATGGTTATGGTTCTAAGTGTTACGGTAGCACGGCGGTCTCCAACACCGCAGGCGTAGGTTCGACTCCTACAGAACCAGCTTTTTATGGTAAACTATAGGTATGCCTAATGCACCTAAAACCCCAACTCGTACTATTCGCGTACCCGACGCCCTTTGGCTAGCCGTTCAAAAAGAAGCCGCTAAGCAGGGCATAACCGTTACCAGCATCCTTCTAGAAGCTATGGAAAAATTTATTGCCGAAGGACTTGACAAAGACTCCGAATAGGGTTTAGATTTGTACAGCTAAGACATAGCATCCCCCACGGGGGTTAGACTAAGAGGTACACATGCCAATTAACAATGAATCAATCCCAGACCCAAGTCTGGAAGCAATCCGCAAAGAAGTCCAGCAGTACGTATTCCTAAAGGAAGAGGTCACTGCAATTGAGACTCGCGTAGGAACTCTCAGAAAGCGTATTCTAGCTGCTGTTGAAGAAATCGGCGAGACCAATGAAAAAGGAAGCCTTGTACTTCCTATCAATGACCCTGTCAGCAACACCGCTAGCGTAGTAAAGCAGCGTCGTGTTTCTAAGGCATTTGATGAAGACAAAGCCAATGACCTATTAAAGGAAAAAGGCTTATTTGAAACCGTAACTAAAACAATCGTAGTACTTGACCAAGACGCTGTCATGGCTGCATACTATGATGGTAAGCTAACCGATGAAGACATCGAATCCATGTTTCC
>Ga0304730_1001093_pt1 | contig 21274 bp, 27 predicted proteins | sample M_130628_MF_Meta_FD_190474 | JGI IMG/M metagenome (GOLD analysis project Ga0304730, IMG submission 190474) | Freshwater microbial communities from Lake Montjoie, Canada to study carbon cycling - M_130628_MF_MetaG (v2) (version 2) | ecosystem: Environmental > Aquatic > Freshwater > Lake | place...
AGTGATATGGGTCGAAGTCCGCGAGTGGTTTTTTCTAAACCTATAAAAATCAATGGGTTACTTGCGGACTGATCGAGCGAGTTTTTCTGTGGCATTGGGTAGCAAAGGAGACTGCGCCGCGGTGGTGTGGCGTCTGGTGAGACACCTAGTGATACATAAATTAGCTTCTCAATCTGACACTCTTATTGTCGAAATCAAAGAGCAGCTCAGTGATTGGCATATGAGTCACGATATAACAGACTTCATCTCGAAATTCATAGGCTGATATCTTGACCTCAAACCATCTTTTTTCTTTTTCACTATGACAAAGGTATTTAGCGCCAAAGCTCTTCGTATTATCTTGCATGACATCACGAATGAATTGTGCGATTTTGATCGCTGACTCAGAATTTTTTGCATTTTCACAGACTGCAAGATAATTGATCCCCTCGCAAGCTAATTCGCCGTGCTTCAGTTTTGGGTAGTTCAGGGCGGCGGCTCGCCACGCGACATTAACCAAAACAATAACGCCCTCTTTATCGAGAATGCAAATCAGAGGTGACGCGAAATTGATTGCAGCTTGTCCTAACCTTTCTTGTTTTTGACGCCGATAGGACTCAAGATGACGGATATCTTCAGCAGCTTTATCGCTAACGATTGATGAGCAATAAGCAGGTGTGCGCGTCGCAAAAATAAAACTGGCATCGAGTTCAAGCCAATTAACTAATAATCTTAAGCGCACTGGGTTTGGTAACGACCGCCCAATAATCCACTGCCTTGCAGTTTCACGGGTTATAGGGGCCAGTGGAGCATTACGAAAATTAAATTCAATTGTAAATTTCTCTGCTGTAGGGATTCGCCCAAACCGATTTATTAAACCAGCCTTAAAGACAAGATTAAAACGATCAACGAGATACTGACTCATAATCGCTCCTAAGCAATTATTACCACTATGACCTTACTGGTCACGCAGCCGCGACAATCCTTTTAAGCGGCAAGTTCTAAATCGTAAACTTATAAAGATATATGGCAATCTGATGACAATCGTAGTTTAGTGACTTTCAGAGGCTTATTTGCCAAGCTGGACTTGTCTTATGTGACAGTCATGTGACGTAATTTACTGAAAATTACCTCTTATTGATCCGGTTAAGCCATATGAAACCCAAACAAAGTTCAGTGCCTCAGATTCCCAGTGACACAACTGAACAGTATTCCTATGCAAGTGCAATTCGACAACTTCAAGATTGTGGCCATATCAGTCTGTTGCACCTGCAGAGTTTGTCTTACGCAGATATTGAGTGTTTATTTGAAGAAATAAAGCGTTGGCTTATTTACGGTCGTGACATAAATTTTATTCATGATCCTAAAAAATTGAAGACTGAGCGCCGCAGGTCTTTTTAACTCTCTGGAGCAAACCATGAAACAAAATAAAAAAATTTATACTGAGAAACAAAGAATTGAGGAACTCTTTACCGTCGCTAATCAACTATTTTCGGCTGCCAAGACATTGAGTGAACATTATACCGCTGAGATCAAACGTAATATGGTTGATGCGATTAGCTTTACCAAGACGGTGGCTAACGAAGATATGGTTCAGTTAAAGTCATTGCAAAACGCCTTGCTGGCTGAGAGAGTCAAACGCATAGAGGGCTATCAGGTAAGGGTAAAAACAATGCTGGATGTCATGGATGGTAAGCCTTCAGATAAACACCTAAAACAAGCCTGCACTGCCTTAGCTGATTGGTGTAAAGATACGAAAAATAAACCACATAAACCAGCAGTTCAATTGGGTCAACTGACGCAAGTTTTAGTTGATGCTGGCGCAAGGGCTTTTAAAGAAGGTCACAAGTTGGTTCACTCTGCTGTAGACAAAGCCGAAAAAAATCTAAAAAAACCCGCTAAGAAAGAAAACAAACAAATGAAGGAACCCATAGTCAAAAAAGTAGCCGCGAAAAAAACTGCTGTGAAAAAAACTACTGTGAAGAAGAGTGCTGTGAAAAAGACCGCAGTGAAAAAATCACCGGTCAACGTCAATTCATCAAGTTAAAGCGTACAAATATTATCTGTTTCGACGGTGAGCTTGAGAAGGAAGGCGCTGCGGAAAGTTGGACTACCTAAACCTACTTCACGAACTCATACGAAGACCGCGTTCAGGGTCTTAAGCTTCATATCAGGCTTATCAACAATGTTCGCTGCTCCTCCCAAAGTGCAGGCGGGTCCACCGCAATATCAAACAGCGTCAAATGATCCGGCAACGCATCGTCCAGAATCGCTTCAACAATATCAGGTGCCAGTACCGTCAAATTCATCATGCGACTAACGTAACTATTGTCGACGCCCTCCTGGGCGGCAATCTCGCGCAGCGAACTCACCTTCCCCGATTCCAACATGGCAAGCCAGCGGTGCCCCCGTGCCAAAGCCAGTTGCAACGCGGTAGGCGCGATACCCCAAGGCCTCGGTTCACCGTAATTCTGGTGAGCGTAAAAGTCCTCGTAATTGTTCAAGCACTGCAGACTCAAGCTCTGCTGCAGGCATGCGTGGCAGGCCCGATGCGCCCGCGCACTCTTTGACATCTCGCTGCGGGATGTAATACCGGTAGCATCGTCCGCCCTTTTTGGTTGAATGAAATGGTGACAAGGCGCGACCTGACCGGAGTGGCCTAGGCTTTGGGGCAAGACCGTACGCGAGACTACGATTAGGCGCTATTGGCTGGTTGCGCGTGAAGATGAATGCCCAGCGCTGCAGTGACTTTGAGGATGGTCGCAAAGCTTGGATTGCCTTCGCCAGACAAGGCTTTGTAAAGACTCTCACGGCCTAAGCCAGTGTCGCGAGAGAGTTGAGACATGCCTTTAGCACGAGCAATATTGCCGAGCGCCTTAGCAAGAAACGCGGCATCATCTCCAGCTTCTTGCAGACAGGCTTCAAAGTAGAGAGCCATATCCTCTTCTGTTTTGAGGTGCTCAGCGCTATCCCACTTGCGAAGTTTGAGGTTGTTCATTTGTCACTCCTTTGTTTGTTGTGCAAGCCCAAGGGCTATCTTGATGTCTTTGTCTTGTGTGCCTTTGTCACCGCCGGCGAGCAAGATCACAATCTCCAAGCCGCGCTGTGCGAAATACACGCGATATCCTGGCCCGAAGTGAATCCGCATTTCAGAAACCCCTTCGCCAACAGGCTTACAGTCGCCGAAGTTGCCTTCCTCGGCACGGTCAATACGGGCCTGAATTCTTCGCGCAGCTTGCTTGTCACGCAAGGATTCAAACCATGCATCAAACACCTCGGTGGTGTAAATCGATTTCATTGGCAATGCTGTACTAAATGGGATACATAACTGTATCAAATAGGATACTCGGTGTCAATTCCCCAGATCGGAATTAAATTGACGTGTTTACAGGTTAAAACTGGATAAAAATTCAATCATTGACTGGGCCAAACCCCATGCTTAGGCAAACAAAAATAGCCTTATTTTCAGCTGTAATCCCCATGATTCCACAGACGTTGTCAGCCTTCCTAACCTCTTGAACTATCAACCTTTTTTACTCGGTACCCACCCCTCCACCATACCGCACAAGACCATCCTTTCGAGGGTGGTCTTTTTTTGGCTTTACGGTTTTAGTTTATGTTGGCACATCGCCTTAGCTTTAATACTTAGTCTTTGGGATCTAGTGCTGCACACGCGCGATCAAAAATACTCAACAATCGACAGGGTGCGAGTGGCAGTGCTTTAACTTACACTGACCGTTTACCTTCCAATTACATCGTAATCATTGACGGGGCACCTAGCGCAGCGACCTTCGGTAAATTGTCCGTTACAAACGTGACCAATGCAACGAGCACTTTAGGTATTACGTTCAATATTTACGGCAATACCGGTACAACACTTGTGTCGGGCATAGCGGCGTCGACTATTGCAGCAGGTAATTACAGCGCAGTCCTAACCGGCTTGGGCGCTGGCAACATCGTGAGCAGCAGCTTCAGTGATGTTGATTTGCACCGAAAACTGTCCCACTCGAGCTTTAGTTGTGAATTTCCATCTATGGTCCGTTATCTCGGCAAGGCTAGATGAACCTTGATTGCATCCTCAACTCCCAACATGTCTATTTTGGATAGCTCGTCGAGTTTAATATCCAGTCGCGACTTGTCGGCCGCCATGATTTGGTCGGCCATTGCCTTGCTGGTCTGCCCGCCTACTGTCACCACCGCTTCACCGGGATACTGACGACCCGTGTTGCTGGTTAGGGGCACCACGACTACTCTTGCCAGATTGCGATTGGCCGCGTCGTTACTGACGATTACGGCAGGGCGTTTCTTGCGAATCTCGCTTCCGATCGAAGGGTCAAACTCGACCCACCAAACCTCACCGCGCTTCATTTACCATATCCCTTGCAAGTGCGTTACACCAGTTTTGCGCCTCTGTTTCACGCGCTTCGTCGGCTGCCATCGCCCGATATCCATCATCGAGTGCAGAATCCAGAACGTGGGGACGTAGTAAATCCTCAATGAATTGGCTCATGCGTCGCTTGCCAATCAACCTATTCAACCCATCGTAGACTGCTTCATCAAGTGTGATTGTCATTCGCTTATGCATAATAGCTCCTATGCGTTGTGTGCATAATGCATATTATATGCCGTTTCGCAGTAAATACGCACGTTAGCGTAGTACCTTCACAGGGAGCTTGAACCCAGCGCCTCGGATCCGTTTCATCTGCCCCTTTTGACGAAAGACAGCTAGGTCATAGTGGGAAAGTGACCTAGGTTGGTCAAAATTCGTATGACGAAGGTAGTGGCGCTGCAGCACTGAACATCGCTCGCTTTAGCGGCAGTGCGCTGCGTGGCGTGATTGGTGTTGCCGCTGGGTCACTCAATAAGGACCCGCTTAAAGATGACTACACCTATCGTACCAACGTTGCGGTGGGTGCGGATACTTCTGGCTTGTTGAACCCAACGCTGAATACCACGCTTGGTGGTTTTTCAAGCAGCGTTACCACTGCAACGGCAGGATCTGCCTTTGTGCAAGTGGGGTTTTATGGCACGGTCAAGATTTCTGACAATGCTTATGCCTATGCGGGTGTTTCGGGTGAAGCCAGATCGGGGCAGACGCTGTACGGTGGCAGTGTGGGGCTGCGTATCGCGTTTTAATTCAAATACCTCCGACTCCACCGCTTTCAAACATGCCAACCTTTCGGGGTTGGTATTTTTTTGTTCACCAATTGGGGTTCATGCAGCCGATGAGGAACGGACTATTTCCCGGGCGAAACGTGTCAATGTTCCTAATAGTCAGACCGGCGTTAACTCAAGTTTGATCCGTCGGCCTAGAGCAGCGGCTGCACCCGCCAACGTAGTCAAAGTCAGACTGGTATCGTTTTCATCTAGCAAACGATTAAGTGAGGCGCGACTCGTTCGCATCTTCTTTGCCATGGCGGTCTTGGTCATCTTTTGAGCCAACATCTCCTGCTCGATTTGCCAAGCGATCACCCGCTTGACAGCTACAGCAGTCACTTCCTCAAGCATGCCCTCATGCGCAAGAAAATCATCGAAATCACTACCGATATTTTTATTTTTCATTTATGCCTCTTCAACAGCTTTAGCCGTTCTTTTGCCAAATCCAATTCTGGCTTTGGGGTCTTCTGCTCTTTCTTGATGAAACCATGCAACAAAACCATCACGTCACCATCAAGCACAAATAACACTCGCGCAATCCGTGTACTTAATCTCGTGCGTACTTCCCAGATTCCACTTTCGAGATGTGCAACCAATCGCATGCCCAAGGGCCAACCGAACTGAACGGTCTTTATGTCTTCACCAATGATCTTACGTTCAGCGACAGCCAAAGCCTTTAACCAATCGCGCACTGGTTCACCACCGACATCCGACCTGTAAAAACGAGCTGCTAAGGTTGGCGTTGCTTTTTTCTCCATGAGCCATTGTACCAAAATTGGTACGCTTTGAAAATCTAATATTTAATCAACTTTAGAGTGCTACTCGACTTCGAACGCCATCCAACCAGCAGGCGCAACAGTTGTATGCGTCTTCACATAAACGTTATCAGCCACACTAACCCTCTCAGAGACTAAGTTTATAGGTTGGTCACCAACCCACCACCAAACCGCACAAGACCATCCTTTCGAGGGTGGTCTTTTTTTTTGCTGTAGGTTTGACGTATCCTTACCCCTAAACGCAGTATTGCCAAGTTCAACCGAGACGCATAGCATGGGAGTGCGTTGATAGATCCTTACTCATTCAAGAAAATGGTCACTGCATGCTTGTTGTAATTTTTAGAGCAAAAATTGCGAAACTCGACAAGGAGTACAGCACAGTCGCCCAAAGGTTGCGCGATTTAGCCTTGACTGACTTTGGCTGCTTAGAATTCCACGCCGTGACAGAAGGCGAAAATGAAATCGCTTTGTCGTATTGGCCTGATCAAGACAAAATTAGCGCCTGGAAACAGCACTCAGATCATTTAATCGCTCAAGAACTTGGAAAAAAAAACCAGTACGAGTCTTACTCTGTTCAAATTTGTGAGTTGAAACGCCAGTACGACTCAGCTATCTGAGTGATCCACTTGCTACCCTTTTGAAAGAGCAAAACCACAAACAATCACGGCTTAACTTGTTATTTTTGAGTTTCGAATAGGAGCGACAAATGAATTTCGGTGCGCTGACTTTTGCTAGCCCTGCGGTGATCATTCACTTAATATTTGCCTTGACGGCATTCGTTATTGGTGGATTCCAACTAGTCACCAAAAAGGGCACGCGCACGCATAGGATGCTGGGGTACACCTGGGTCGTGGCAATGGTCGTTGTTTGCCTCACGTCATTCGGGATTAAAGAGGTCATGCCACACGGCATGTTTGGCGGATATTCGCCGATTCATCTTTTGAGCTTGTTTGTGTTGGTTCAATTAGCCAGAGGCATCTATTTTGCTAAAAATAAAAATATCAAGATGCATCGTCGCTGTATGTTGTACACCTACATCGGCGGGTTGATAATTGCCGGTATCTTTACTTTTATGCCAGGTCGCTTGCTATTCAAAGTGTTTGTAGCGCCTTGGATATAAGGCTTCAGGGAGCGACTCGGTTAAACACTCAAACAATGCTCATCTCACAGGTGTGAAGAACCGCCCTCAAGTCACATACAAGTCTATACATGAAGGTTTGCGACATGTCTTTAACCAATTTAAAAACCACCTCAATTCATGCACCAGAGGCATTCGTTTCTGCCCTTGACGAGCTGTTACGTGTCAGAGATCTTTCTGATCCAAGCGAGCAGATCGAAATCGCGGGTGCTGATCCGTTTTACAAGACGCCTTTTAAAGCAGGTGAGTCAGTTGCTGCAGCGCTAACCATGGTCGGAATCGCGGCCAATGACCTGTGGGAATTACGACACGGTAACAGGCAAGGGTTGTCGCTAGACGTGAGGCATGCCGCCGCTGCTTTACGGACTGTGGATTACACGCGTAAGCAAAATGACGAGGGGCAATATGTTGGCGTTCCTCCTTCAGACATGATGAAGAAAATGCTCACCACAACTCAGCCATGGCCGACTCAGGATGGAAAATGGCTTCTCCCTCACCTGAATCTGCCCAGTTTGACGCCTAAAGTACTCGGCGTTTTAAAGTGTGAGCATTCGGCTGAGGGTGTGTCCTCATCCGTCAGGCAATGGGAGGGCGAAGCGCTTGAGCAAGCGATTGCTGACGCCCAAGCCTGCGGTGGTTTGATTCGAACACCTGCCGAGTGGCTCGCGCATCCTCAAGGACGATACTTGAGCGCGCTTCCTGTGATTGAGATTCGCAAGGTAAGGGACAGCGCGCCCAGGCCTGTCGCGAGCACAACACGACCGCTAGAGGGCGTGCGTACGCTAGACCTCACGCGGATTCTTGCGGGTCCGATTGCTGGGCGCACTCTGGCTGAGCATGGCGCTGATGTCTTAATGGTGACGGCGCCTCACCTACCGCAAGTCGCTGAGCATGTGCGCGATACCAGTCATGGCAAACGCAGCTGTTTTCTAGATTTTGAAATTGCAAAGCAGGCTGAGATCTTTCGTGATTTAGTGGCTTCGGCTGATGTGATAATCGACGGCTATCGCCCTGGAGCACTCACAAAAAGAGGTTTTGGACGCGAGCAACTCTTTGAGCTATGTCCCGGACTCATTCATTTGTCTGTCAGTTGTTTTGGCAGCGGCGGGCCATTTCAAGACCGAGCCGGCTGGGAGCAGATTGCGCAAGCCGTCACCGGCGTTTGCCATACCCACGGAGAAGCGATTGGTGCGGGTCAGCCTCGGCTAGTATCTGCTCCGATGTGCGATTATTTGACAGGCTATATGGGGGCAATCGGTGTCATGCTTGCTCTTGCGAGACGGGCAAAAGAAGGTGGCAGCTACGAGGTGAATGTTTCACTTTGTCAATCAGCGATGTTTATTCAGCGTCAAGGTCTGCTTAAAGAATTCGAGTCTGCGCCAGGAGTTCTCACAAACGCCGAACTCGAAACGCTATATGTAAAAACCAATACAACAAATCATGGCCAAATGCTGACCCTGGGCCCAGTTTTAAAAATGTCAGAGACAACGCCGAAGTGGGCAAGACCTGCACCCAATTTTGGGTTGGATGAGCCCGTTTGGCTATCTACCGTCACTAGTTAGCGAACCGGATCACTTAGCAATGACGCGACAAGCATTCATTGAACTGCATGACATCAAAATAGATACAAGGATTGGAACCTATGCACCGAGCGCGGCGGCGCCCAATGAGCACCGACTATGCCTCGCACTCTGTATCGATTCAACACTTGTTCTGATCGACGAAGACTCAATGCAAAAGGTATTTGACTACGATCCTCTCTTACTTGAAATTCAACGACTTGCTGCTGATAAACATTACGAAACGCAAGAGCGGCTCATCACACGTATCGTCAAAGCCTGTGCTGCATATGCCGAAATCCAATCGCTAGAAATCAGCCTGAGAAAACAACCGGCTCTCAACGGCTCTGGGGCCCTTGGGGTGAGGCTATGCCTGGACAGAACTGAACTCAATCGCGTTTAGCAGGCTAACCAAGACAACCCTCGTCTAGGATAAACGCCGTGAACAAGTAACTAAAAGACCTAGACCAGCCAAGACATGTTTGCGTTGGTATGTTCCATAGAATTGCGCCTTTTGGCATCGAGGCCGTCGCTGTTTCGAGGTGATCCGACAAATAGTTGACATCATGAGTCACGTTCCCATCAACATTAACAAGCTGCTAGCGGTCGGCGCCACAACCCTAGCGATCGCTATCTTTATCATCCGCTATACACGAGCACAAAGTTTTCTAGCAATCATCAGAACGACATTAGCTGACTATTTTTTGGCTCGCAAATTTCGCGAATCATTTCGCTGGCCCGCTTGCTGTGATTCACGTCTTAGACTAGCCGGCAACCGAATTTGTTGACATCCTTTAACTGGCAGCGTTAACCTGCATTGATTATCTGTTTCATATCGTTGCGGTTTATCACTCGCTTGCCTTGTCGCACCTAGCTTAGGAGTTTGCCATGGGTACTTTAGGAATGATGTTTTTAGTTATCGTAGTATCTGCTTTTATCAATGCACTTGTTTTTAAGAAGGTTATAGGTAAGTAGTCAACTCGTCGAACTAATGTACGTATTCGGCAGACGCCTGTTAAGGGCGTCTGCCGTAATCGCTTAGTTTCTGTACACTGCCGAAAAGTGTAGGCAGTACGCTCGTCAACCACCCTGCTAATCGCCAAGGCCCTAAAAGTAAACTTTGATCGAGAACGGTCTTTTTTTGCTTATCGGTTTGGGATTATGTGGGTTTGTAGGGAGCGTTGTGGACTGAGCAAACGGTTTTTTATCTGGCATTGCGAAGTCAAATAAGTTGCAATGCTGTTGTGTAACGTCTGGTTAGTCGCCGCTTATGCAAAACTTAAGGCGCCAGTAGTCTGTTGTTCTGTTTTTGGTGTTTAGCGTTCGGTCTTTATATAGGCAAGGCACTCTCTATCCCATACAACATGCTCGGGCATGTAGCTGTGATCAGCATGGTATTCATCACGTGGGCTGTGTTCAAACAATCTAATCGCGTGTATGGCCCTAGAACCGGAACTCAAGATTGGCTTCGCAGTCCGGATCGAAGCAGTCGTTGCGATGAAATGACTGATGAACAAAGAGACACGAGGGCTAAAGAGTTGAAAAAGTAAGAGGGATTGCTAAGCGTTCGCCTGATGCTCGATGAAATAGCAACCGATGCACCCCGACATGATCGTCGCGTTGACTGCACGAGTCACTTAGCTGTTGGCGCCGATTCAAAACTGACCTGGTCAATTTTCGATCGGCGTCAACATCGTACAGCACCACCTTGTCTTCAAGCACTACCAACGCGAAGTCTGTGGCTAGTGTTTTAGACCAGTTACTGGGCGTGAATAAAGCAGGCACAGCTTCATCGGCGCAAGACTCGCTGCTGTACTCCGTTGCGGGGCAAACTGCAGCAAGACTGCCCACCTTTGCGCAGGCGCTCGCGGGTGAGATTCACGCTGCTTCTGTCGCCACCCTACCCCAAACGACACAACGCGTGCAGCAATCGGTGTTGGCTCGCCTCGGAGACTATCCAATGGCGCCTAGTCAGCTTAATCCTGCGCTTAACAACGCATTGTTGACGGGCGGAATCAGTGCGACTAACCCTTCACAGACTCTACGTTCAGATGCTCGCCCTCAATCTCACTAGTCTTTACAACATCTTCGGTCAAAGCTGAAAGACTTGCCTGATCACGTAAGGCCATGCCAACATCAGCCAACCTCCCCAGAAGCAAGCCTTGTGCGCGACTGACCTCAGCCAAAGGCTGCGCCAAAGCCGCTAGGTCGTAGCGCCAGTTCGGCCAGTCTGGGGCCTGCCAGATGTAGGTGCAATCTCCGCATTTCATGCGGAGATTATGAGGTGTATTGGCCGCAAGTGCAAGTGGATTGATGTGTCGTTTCGGCGAAACATCCATACTATGCGTCGCCAGCACCCTGCCAAGGATTGAGTGTCGGCACACCGGTTGGATCAAAGTCGGCCACGTTACGCGTCACGACGGTCATGCCATGTACGAGCGCCGTTGCAGCGATCAAGCCATCACGCACAGGGCGAGGATCAGGTACATGGAGTTTTGCACTCCGTTGAGCAACTGCGGTATCCACGTTCAGGATACGACCATTGAAAGCCGGGATGACGTGACCATTCAGCCACAACCTGAATACTGCGCCTTGCGATGGATCGCGGCGTTCTGCCAACAAAACACCGATTTCTAGTTCTTGAATCGTAATGACTGATATGTACAAATCCATCACTTCGATGCTGTCGGCCCAGGCGGCGACTTGCGAGTCCGCTTTGCCAAGACGTATTTTTCGCAGCTCGGATACAACATTGGTATCAAGTACATACATCAGGAAAAATCCGCTGGTCGGGCGAGGTCGCGCAATTGCGGAGCATCAAATTCAAAGTCTTCACCGCCCGGCATCGCCAGCAGATCGGCAATTTTTGCATGGCTTGCGGTGATTTTTTTGTATGCGGCAAAGGTCAGCAGTACATGCGCCGGCCGACCACGATCCGTGATGAATACCGGGCCCGCTATCGCGGCTTTCTTGGCCCTACTTGCATCTTGGTTGAATTGGCGGCTTGAGAGAGTTGTGATGGTCATGGCTCACCTGGGCAATCATGAATAATGTAGAAACGTTACCACATAAATACTTTTTTCACAATAAAATGTAGATACGTAGCAACATTTCAGAGTGCAAATATTACAGAGTGCAAACAGTACATGCACATTAAGTACATCAAGCGTTTGGCTTTCACCAAAGAGCAGACGCAAGCCGCCATTCAAAAAACCGGCTACCGCATGTCACCGGTCGGTCAAAAGGGCGATCCTAGTCAGCCTGCGGTTTGGACCATGGATGCTAAATCGTGGGTGACATCACCCTCGCCTGACAACGGTCCGATCAAAGCCGGCGCAGTACAAATCACTGGCGTGGCCATGGGTGCCCTAGAAGACATCGCCAAGGTCGATGTCTCGCTTGATGGCGGTAAAACATGGCAAGTCGCGCGCTTGGTGGGCCCAGATTTGGGCAAATACGCTTGGCGTCAGTTTGTCTTGGCCACAACCCTGAAAGCCGGCCAGTACGATGTCTCAACCCGTGTCACGACAAAATCAGGCATTGAGCAAGTGGCGCAGTCGACTGAAAATGCGGCGGGCTACTTGAATAGTGGTTGGATGTCACACACGGTAAAAATTACCGTGGCTTAATGATCTTCGCAAAGCACCTCTCCCCGCGCGGGAGGGGTGCACGCATCCAGTTAAACCAAGTTAAACAACACAGCAACATCCTCTTCACCAGAGCCTTTTTTAGTCCAATGCCAAGAAAACTATTTACGTCTATTGCTAGAACCATCGGTGCGGCGGCGCTGGTGTCTGCTGCAGCCTTTACCCCAATTGCCTCGGCAAATGATGAAGAAGGTAAGCTTTTATTCTTAAAGGGTGCAGCACCAGCCTGTGCAATATGCCATACCCTAGAGGCCGCTGGAGCCGCAGGCGCAGTGGGGCCGTCTATGAACGAGCTCCAACCTGATGCTGCGCGTGTTTTAAATGCCCTAAAAAACGGGATTGGCCAAATGCCTGCTTATACAAGCTTAACGCCCGAACAAATGAAAATATTATCCGAATACGTTGCGAAGGCGAGTCGAGAGTAAAAATCTGTTGGGAGCGGAGGCCTGCCTGGCGCGGGATCGAAACTCGGGTTCTAAGACATATTTTCGAGATTGATTCGTCACAATCGTGTTTAAATCAGGAAAATAACAAGAATTAGGAGACTGACATGCGACTCACTAAAACAATCAAACACATCGTCTTTGTTTCGGCCTTTTTAATCTCACCTGCCTCGGCTCTCGCACAAGCCTATCCGACGCAAACCATAAAATTTATTGTCCCCGCGCCACCAGGGGGCGCAATTGATCTGATCGCACGCGTTCTTTCAGAAAAACTCACTGCTTCGCTCGGTCAGAGCGTGATCGTCGAAAATAAACCAGGCGCTTCAAACAATATCGGTTCTGACCTGGTGGCAAAAGCAGCGCCAGATGGCTACACCATCGGGATCGTAGCGGGCAGCCATAACATTAATAAGTTTATCTACAAGGATCTGCCGTGGGATCCCGAAAAAAGCTTCGAACCAATTATCTATACGCACGTAGTGCCCTTGGTGTTTGCGATCAGTCCACAAATTCCAGCTAAAACATTGCCTGAATTCATTAGCTGGATGAGGGCGAATCCAGATAAGGCCAAAGTCGCAACCTCAGGCCGCGGTAGCGCGCAAGACATGGCAGCCCTTATGTTTCGCACAGCAACCGGCTTAGACATGATGCTGGTTCCATACAAAGGCTCGTCGGTCGCGCATCCGGATCTACTAGCCGGGCGCACGGCGCTCTTTATCGACACTATCAGCGCTATTCAAACGCAAATCAAAGCGGGCACTGTCGGTGCGGTCGCCGTCTCAACGCTTAAACGTACGGCTGCTCTACCTGACCTACCTACTGCAGATGAACAGGGTTTAAAAGGCTATGACGCGAATACGAACGGTGGGTTACTAGCGCCGGCGGGGACCCCTAAGGCAATCATTAACAGACTGAACGCTGAAGTCAATGCCGCATTCAAGTTGCCTGATGTAAAGGCCAAGTTAAACGCGGCTGGCATCGAAATTCAAGGTGGCACCCCACAAGAGTACGCCGACTTAATCAAGGCCGATCTTGCTAAGTGGCGCAAGGTAATTGAGGCGGCGGGGATTAAGCCGGAGTAAGCACCGATGCGCTTGCGCAATGGGCTCACTCAAAAGTGCATTCAATGGGCGGCAAAAACGCACTACATAACCATGACTTCGAAGATCACTATCTGAGATCAAACTTTTACTTAGCGATTGAGCTATTGTCACGCTTCAAAGACTGAAGGTATTTTGTTGCCTGTCAGCGGATGAATGCGCTATCTTGTGTCAGGCAAATATCCGCTAGGGTGTAGGTGGCTATTTGGCCATTCAGTCATAAAAACAATCTGGAGAGAAAATGAGATTCAACGGCCGATCGATTTTGGCAATCACTGCGCTCTGCTGCGCGCCCTTGCCCGCCTCGGCGCAAGCGGACTATCCCAGTAAACCCATCACGCTTGTTGTGCCGTTTCCACCGGGTGGGGTAACGGATATTGCGGGCCGCGAGGTCGCTAGAAATCTGACAAAATATTTGAATCAGGCCGTGGTCGTAGAAAATAAAGCCGGGGCTGGCGGAAACATCGGTACGCAGTACTTAGCAGCCAGCAAACCTGACGGCTATACCCTGGGGTTATTGACGGTAAGCGCCATGTCCATTGCGCCGCATGTCACTAAAAACCTAGGCTTTAATCCCAGTAAAGACTTCACCCCAATTACCAATATCATCATCACCGAGGGCGCAATCGTGGCCAACGCCGCGACACCGTTCAGTTCAGTCAAAGAGTTCGTGGCCTATGCGAAAGCCAATCCCGGCAAAGTGAGTTATGCCAGCGTAGGAAACGGCTCAATCCCGCATTTGACGGCTGAAATGTTTGCGCAGCGCGCCGGTATAAGTTTGCTGCACGTACCTTACAAAGGTACAGGTCCGGCACTGCAAGACCTGCTCGCCAATCAAATTAATTTATCCTTCGAGAGCTCGGTCGGGACCTCATTCAATAACGTCACAGCCGGACGCTTAAAAGTCTTGGCAATTACGGGGGCTAAGCGCTCAGCGGTCGTGCCCGATGTCCCGACGGTTGCCGAGTCTGGATTTCCAGGCTTTAGCGCGCAAGGTTGGTTTGGGTTATTTGGGCCGGCAAATCTTCCTCCAAAAATTTTAGAGACCTTAAACAAGGCCGTCACTGACGCCCTACGCGAGCCAGAGGTCATTGCGCGGTTTGAGAAGTTGGGTGTTCAACCCGATCCCCAGACCCCCGCTGCGTTCGCGAAATTCTTAGAGGTAGAATCGGCAAAGTGGGGAGATGTCGCCAAGTCACTCAAACTAGAGCTGAATTGACACGACCTAAGCTTCACCAACACTGCAAATATCAACCCTCCGGGGTTGGTATTTTTTTATCTAAGATCAACCTCTCATTAAAAGACAACCCCGACAATTTCGATGTTTAGGCGCTGAAGGCATCCGCAGCGCGTGTTGAGGTTTGTCAACAAAATGTCTAGCAGCACCAGTCAGCAACTTCAGGAAGCAATATGAAACTTATCGATATGCACTCACACTGGGGCACTCAACGAGGCTACGTGCTGCGCACCGCGGCCGAGCTTGCCCAGCAAAAAAAGACCTGGAACTCTGAGACCAAATACGTGACAGAGGACGAGATGGTGGCTTATTTCAGAGCGAGCAACGCACAAGTGATCTTGGATTTAGGATTCACTAAATTTGCACCGGTCCAAGACATCAGCCCCCTGCATGACTATTCTTTTGACATGCAACGTAAGTGTCCCGAGGCGATTTTGGGTAACTGGCTGCACATCGACCCAACGTTTCACGGCAAAGACGAAGGTCTGAAAGAGCTGCGGCGGTGTATCGACGCCAAAGCAGGTTTTATCGGCCTTGCGGTCAATGGCTCGGGTTCGGTGCCTGCGAGCGATCCGACTTACGCCCCCTTTTACAAGCTGTGTATCGAAGCCGGTATCCCCGTACTGATTTTTGTCGGCACAACAGGTCTGGGTGCAGGGCTGCCTGGCGGCAATGGCATCTTGCTCGATAGCTGTCACCCACGTCACCTGGATATGGTGGCGGCGCAGAACCCTTTACTTCGCATTGTGGCGGCGCGACCTGGCTGGCCTTGGCAAGCTGAAACGATTGCGGTTCTCATGCACAAGCGCAACATCTGGTACGAATTGCATGGCTGGTCGCCAAAGTATTTCACCCCAGATCTTAAGCACGACATCGCGCGTCGCCTGCAAGACCGCATCATGTTTGGCGGTGACTATCCGCTCTACACCTATGAGCGACTCACGACCGAGTGGAAAGCGGAAGGATATACAGAGGCGGTGCTAGAAAAAGTTTTTCATGCCAATGCAGAAGCCTTCTTGAGTGGAGTAGAACGTTAATGGATCTCGAACTGAAAGGAAAAGTCGCAATCGTTGGTGGCGGCAGCATGGGCATTGGGTATGGCATCGCAAACCGTTTGGCCTCTGAGGGTGCGAATTTAGTGATCTTTGCAAGACGTATCCCTAAACTCGAAGCCGCCGCCGCTGAACTGTCTGCTAAGCACGGCGTGCGCGTCATCCCCGTCTCGGCTGACATCCGCAACCAAGACGAAAGTGGGCGCATCGTACAGACAACCCTCGATCACTTTGGCAAGCTTGATATCTTGGTGAATAACGACGGCGCGCCACCACTCGGGCCGATTGACTCATTCGATGATGTGGCCTGGCAAAAGGCGATTGAACAGAACTTGTTCAGCGTCATTCGTATGGTGCGCTCTGCGCTGCCTCATCTTAAGGACTCTGGTTCAGGCAGCATTCTGAATATTTCCGCAATCTCTGCAATACAACCCATTGCAGGCTTTGCGCTGTCTGTTGCAACCTGGGCTGGCTTGATGGGGTATGCAAAAACTCTTTCGCTTGAGATTGCGCAGCACGGCATAAACGTCAATACGATATGCCCTGGCTATATCGATACCGATCGCTTGCAAAAAGTGTTTGCGGCCGGCACTGAGAGCCCAGAGAGTGTGCGTGCAAAACTGATCACTGAAATCCCGCTGGGCCGTATCGGGACGCCGGCTGATATCGCCAATCTGGTCGCACTGCTTGTTTCACCCGCAGGCTCTTACATCACGGGCTGTACCATCCCCGTCGATGGAGGCTTACTGCGCGCGTTGAGGTAAATGAAATGACTCAATCGGCAACTCACACATCAAACATCAAGCTCATGACTACGCCGCAATACAAGACGCGGCTAACCGACGCTTTGCGCACCCGTTATATTGGCAGCAAAGGCTGGCATGACGTGACCTTTTATGACTTTATTGAAAAGCGCGCACTCGAGCATCCGGATCGCCTAGTCTTTATCGACGAAACTCGCAGCCTCACTTATGGTGAACTGAAAGATCAGGTTGATCGTTGTGCTGCGTTTTTAAAAAGTATCGGGATCGGCCCCGGGGATGTCGTCACGATGCAGTTTCCGAATCGTGTCGAGTTTCCGATCGTATTCTTTTCACTTGAACTGATCGGGGCAATCGCCAACAAGATCAGCCCAGATTTCAGGCGGCGCGAGGTCGAATACATTTTAAAGTTTTCGAATAGCAAGGCCTTTGTCTGCGCCTCAAACTTTAAAGGGTTTGATTACGCGGCCATGATCGATGAACTGCGCTCTGAACTCCCTAACTTAACAACAGTTGTGGTGTCAGGCGATACCGTCGTAAAGAACGTTCATTCACTTGAGCTAGGGCTAGCCGCCGCCGCACCGCTGCCTGCCGCCGAGCGTATTCACCTGAGTCCGGATGCGGTGATGCGCATGGCCTTTACCTCGGGCACCACAGGTGATCCCAAAGGTGTCATGCATAGCTTTAACACCACACTGTACGCAGCCGAAGTGATCAACAGCGACATGCATGTGACAAAGGATGAAGTCTTGCTCATCTGGTTACCGGTCGGCCTGAACTGGGGCTATCTCAGCTTATTACAAACAGTGATGGTGGGCGCACGTGCAGTCTTAATGGAAAAATTCCAAGCCACGCGTGCACTTGAACTCATTGAAAAACACCGCACCACTTTTATACCCACTGCGCCTGCCTCGTTGCTCGCCATCATGAACGTACCAGACTTTCAAAAATTCGATTGCTCGTCGTTACGTGTTGTCGTCACGGGTGGGGCCTCTGCCGCGATTGAAACCATCCGTGACTATCAAAAGCATATGAAAGGCCATCTGCTCGAACTATACGGCATGCTCGAAACAGGTTTTCACACCTTTACACGCTTTGAAGATGATCCAGAAAAAGTGAACGGCACCATTGGCCGCATCGTTGGGCAGATGGAGTTACGCATCATCGACGAGGAAGGCAAAGATGTGCCGTATGGCTCAGAAGGCGAAATCGCGGCCTACGGGCCTTCGGTACATTTGGGCTACTTCAATAACCCTAATGCCAACAAAGACCTGTTCACCGATGACGATTGGTTCAGAACTGGTGATCTTGGTAAATACGTTGATCAGGCCGGAAACGTCATGATCGTAGGGCGGCGCAAAGAAATGATCAATCGGGGGGGTAAAAAATATTTTCCACGTGAGATTGAAGAGTTTCTGTATGCCCACCCTTCTATTCTGCATGCTGCCATCGTGGGTGTGAATGACGTTCGTTTGGGTGAAAGAAATTGTCTTTGCGTGGTACTCAAACCCGAAGCAAAACTAACTCTCGATGACGTCACCAAGATGCTCAAAGGTCAGGTGGCTGATTACAAGCTACCTGAGATGCTTGAGTTTTATGACGAATTACCGTTTACGCCGACTGGCAAGATTCGCCGTCACGTGTTGACCGCTGATGTGATCAGTCGCATCCATGCACGCTGATTCGACAAGAATGCCATCCGACAAATCTTGATCAAACACTTGTATCGTTTAAGCTCACACTTAAACTCACTGATGTCCTGGAAAATGGGGTGACCAACAATGAAAAAAATTGGCGTAATCGGCTTGGGAAATATGGGTCGAGGCATGGCGTTGACACTCAAGCGTGGCGGCTTTGAGGTTATCGGAACAGACACTCTCGCTGCAACCCGCGAGGCGCTTGCACAAGAAGGCATCGCCGTGCGTCAAACAATCGGCGAAGTTATCGCAGAATGCGATATGGTATTTCTGTCATTACCCACAGCAGCGATTGTTGAAGATGTCATTTCAGGGGCTGGCGGTATCATCGAACACGCGCGCGCAGGCGTGTTGGTCATCGACACCTCTACCTCTCATCCTGAAACCACCCGACGCATGCTTGCCAAGCTGAACGCAGTTGAAATGGAATTCATGGACGCCCCCGTGAGTGGCGGCCCTAAAGGCGCGATCACAGGCACGATGGCGATGGTGATTGGTGCGTCGACTGAAAACTTTGAACGCGCCGAGCCGATTCTGATCGCCATGACGGGCAAACGCGTTCACGTTGGTGATGTCGGTGCAGGTCATGTCGCAAAGATCGCAAATAACCTGTTGGCTGCAGCCCATCTGCTGATCGCAGGTGAAGTCACTAGAATGGCCGCAAAAGCCGGCGTGCCTACCGAGCAACTATTGCTAGGCATCAACGCGGGCTCAGGTCGTAGCTTTGTCACCGAACTCAACTACCCAACCTGGATCATGAACGAAAAATTTGATTCTGGCTTCACCATGAAGCTCATGCGCAAAGATGTTCGGCTGTCACAAGACCTGATTCAAGCACTTGGACTCGACTTGCCATTAGCCGGTAAAGTCGCTGAACTTTGGGCCAATAGTGCAGAAACGATTGAAGACACTGAGGATTTCAACCGCATCGTCGAACTTGGTACGCGTCAGTAGCTGAACTCCTCGCCTCTCAGTGGGCGGAAAAATTTCTTGGGTAATCGAGCCAGACTTTTTAAAATATCGAATATGAACACAACTCAAACCGAAGCATTGCTTGCTGCCTATCAACACTTTTTTCCAACAGGCGTCATTGGCTCTTATATCAAGGGCGAGTTACACACAGGAACCGGCGCCAACATCTCTCTGATCAACCCTGTGACAGGCGATTTGTTTATCACTTATCAAGATGCCGGTACCGAGATCGCACAACAAGCCTGTGAGGCAGCACTTGCCGGTCAAAAAACGTGGGCGGCCCTCAGCCACGCAGAGCGCGGCCGACTGATGCAAGAAGCGGGTCGAGTGTTGCGTGCCAATATTGAACAGGTTGCGCAACTCGAATCGATCTCTGCGGGCAAACCTATTCGCGACTGTCGCGGTGAGGCACTACGTGTTGCCGAAATGTTTGAATACTACGGCGGCTGGACCGATAAACTATATGGCGATGTCATCCCTGTACCAAGCGGTCACTTAAATTACACGCGCCGCGAGCCGATGGGGGTTGTCTTGCAGATTACCCCTTGGAATGCGCCCTTATTCACCTGCGGCTGGCAAATTGCACCCGCTATTTGCATGGGCAATGCTGTGTTACTCAAGCCTTCTGAGCTCACACCGTTAAGTTCGCTAGTGGTGGCCAAGTTAATTGAACAAGCGGGTATCCCTAAAGGAGTGGTCAACATTCTGGTGGGCTATGGCCACACGATTGGCCAGGCTGCCCTAAGCCAACCAGCAATCAAAAAGGTGGTGTTTGTGGGCTCGCCAGCAACAGGCAGAAAGATTGCGGCAGCCGCTGCCACACGTGGCATCCCTTGCGTACTCGAACTAGGTGGTAAATCTGCCAATATTGTGTTTGAAGATGCAGATCTCGATCGCGCCTGTGTTGGCGCACAGTCAGCTATTTTCGGTAGCGCCGGACAAAGCTGCGTCGCGGGTTCACGCCTGCTAGTCCAGCGCAGCATCTACGAGCGCTTTGTAAAAATGGTGGCCGAAGGTGCGAGCAAAATTCGCTTGGGTAACCCATCGTCTCCCGATACCGAAATTGGCCCAATTCAAAATGCGACTCAATTCAAACATGTGAACAATATGATTGCCCGTGGGCTTCAAGAAGGCGCACAGATTGTGGGCGATACGCAGGTCGCAGCAAATCAAACAAATGGTTTTTTTGTTCGTCCAACGGTATTAAAAAACGTCACCAATTCAATGGATGTTGCTAGAACCGAAATTTTTGGGCCTGTCGTCGTGGCGATTCCTTTTGATACCGAGGACGATGCAGTTCAGATTGCGAACGACAGCGACTTTGGGCTTGCCGGGGCTGTTTGGACCAAAGATACTGGACGCGCCTTTCGTGTCGCCGCTCAAGTCAAAGCGGGTACCTTCTGGATCAATATGTACAAAGTGATCAATGTCGCCTCACCGTTCGGAGGCTACGATGCGAGCGGTTATGGTCGATCTAGTGGGGTCGATGCACTTGCCGAATACACTCAAGTCAAGAGCATCTGGGTAGAGACGGCTGCCAATCCCGCACAACCTTTTGGTTACGCACCGACAGCTGATTAAACATTACCTTAAGTTAATTTTGCGCCTGATTGCCTTTGAAAACTGGCACACGGCGATCTCAAGAGACGTGTCATGAAAATCAAAGCTGTTGTGTTTGATGCCTACGGAACGCTGTTTGATGTTTACTCCATCCAAGCTTTAGCCGAAGAGCTTTACCGCAACCAAGGGGCTGATA
>Ga0304730_1001094_pt1 | contig 21225 bp, 19 predicted proteins | sample M_130628_MF_Meta_FD_190474 | JGI IMG/M metagenome (GOLD analysis project Ga0304730, IMG submission 190474) | Freshwater microbial communities from Lake Montjoie, Canada to study carbon cycling - M_130628_MF_MetaG (v2) (version 2) | ecosystem: Environmental > Aquatic > Freshwater > Lake | place...
GGGGGCGGTGTTGGAGGGGTGGTTCGGTGAGTGACGCCCACCGCCAAGTGGCTTTTTGTAAAAAACATGTACTTTACGTACACAAAAACACACACAAAATTCTTTGAAAGCCAGCAAATACCTCATTATTAGCATGTCCACCAAATACGCCGAGGGCTTACTCGCAGTCAAATACCGCGTGCGCGATGAAGACGGCAAAATGTCAGGCGGGCCGATGTATTACATCTCGTTAGGCCTCAATATGAAATGGCTTGGCATGCTCTTTGCGGTGTTTGGGATGATCGCTGCGTTAGGCACTGGCGCCTCGGTGCAGTCGAATTCACTTGCCGAATCCATGCTCTCTAGCTTTGGGGTACCCGGCTGGCTCACTGGGGTGGCCTTAACGGCCATCACAGCCCTTGTCATTGTTGGCGGTATCAAAAGTATCGCGCGCGTCACCTCGGTGATTGTGCCGTTTATGGCACTGTTTTACTTGCTAGGTGGCCTACTGATTATTGTGCTGAATATCGAGTTACTGTGGCCCGCTTTGACCTTGGTCATGAGCGATGCGTTCACAGGCAATGCCGTGGCTGGTGGTGCGTTAGGCACGGTGATTCGCTATGGCGTAGCCCGCGGTGTCTTCTCAAACGAAGCTGGGTTAGGTACCGCACCAATCGCTGCGGCTGCAGCCAAAACCGATCAACCGGTCAAACAGGCGCTAGTCTCGATGACGGGGACGTTTATCGATACCATCATTGTCTGCTCAGTCACGGGCTTAGTCTTAGTGATGGGCGGGATGTATACCGGTGGCAGCACCGGCGCAGCGTTGACGGCACAAACGTTTGACCGCATGCTGCCTGGGCCCGGCGACTGGATCGTCACCATCGGTTTGTTGTTCTTTGCCTATTCGACGATTTTGGGCTGGAGCTACTACGGTGAAAAATGCGCTCAGTACGCGCTGGGTAAATGGGTGGTGGTGCCGTACCGTTGCCTCTACACAGCCTTTGTGATGATTGGCGCCGTGGTTTCGCTGGATTTGGTATGGGCGGTGTCAGATGTCGTCAACGGTCTGATGGCGTTTCCAAATCTGGTTGGCTTGTTATTACTATCGGGCGTGGTGGTCAAAGAAACGAGGGCCTTCTTACTGACCCTGAAAGACGAGCGCGCAAAAAAGTAATGTGACGAGATGAAACGACTTTCATCCTCGCCAAGGCAAAGCCTTGCATTCTGCGAGGCTTTGCCTTCTCCAAGCTTCAGTGCTGGTGCTCATCCAGCACCAAGTGTGCCAGGCCTTTTTCGGTCGCGACGCCGATCTTCGCCCCAACCGGCAAGGTCACCTTCATCGCGGTATGCCCAAACGGCAAACCAGTGATCACGGGGATCTTGACCGACTTGCGAATAAAAGCAATCGCAGCCTTTAGGTCATAACCGCGATCATGTTCGGCCAAGCGATAGTCGGTGAACCCGCCCAACAGTAAGGCTTTTTGTTTACCTAAGATACCTGCCTGCGCCAGTTGATTGAGCATGCGCTCGATACGATACGGGTGCTCACCCACATCCTCAACAAACAGAATGCCGCCTTTAATTTTTGGCATATAGGGTGTGCCTAGCAACGAGGTAATCATCGCTAAGTTACCGCCCCATAAAATGCCACGCCCATCAACGGGATCTGCATCTTGCGTCTCAAAACTTAGAATCTCGAGTTCGCCGCGCATGCACTCGCCAAAGATTTCAGCGGTGAGAATCTCGGGTTTTTTAGCCCCAAAATCAAAACAGGCCATGGGCCCTGCGTAGCTGATCGTTTCAGTTTTTGCGTACAACGCCAAACTGAAGGCCGTGAAATCACTGTGGCCCACAAAACGTTTACCCGAGCTTGCGAGCGCCTGCCAGTCGAGAGAGTCAAGCAAACGACCCATGCCATAACCGCCACGACTCGCCATCACAATTGGTAATTTCTGTTTAAGTGCACGCGAGAACGCCGCCAAGCGCTGGGTATCGGTGCCGGCAAAACGTTGCGCTTGATTCAAGACGCCTCGATCTAAGGCGACTTTAAAGCCTTGAGCACCCAAACGCGCTTGGGCGCGAGTGAGTGTCTCAGGATCAGCCACCGCACCCGAAGGCGAAATCACATAGATGCCGCTCGCGTCTGGCCTGCACGGATGGTCGTGAACATGATCAGGATGACCGTGCGGGGCGTACGCCTGCGCTACGTTGGTTGTTTGCGCTTGGTGGTCTTGTTTTCGTGCAGGGGCAGCCCGCGGCTTTGTTGGCTTCGGTGCGCTTGACGCACGACTGGCGTCGTTTGAAGTTTTAGTCATTTTTGGCATCCTTGCTACGTCGCTCTTTAAAAAATTGACGTAGGGTATCGCCGCATTCTTGCGCCAAGACCCCGCCCTCAACTTGTGTGTGATGATTCAATTGCTTTTCGAGCGCCAAATTTAAAACACTGCCGCAGACACCGGTTTTGGGATCAGGGGCTCCAAACACCACACGCGCCAAGCGAGCGTGCAGCATCGCACCAAGGCACATCGCACAGGGCTCAAGCGTGACGTACAACGAGGCACCGGGCAGGCGATAGTTTTTCACCTGTTGGGCGCCCGCGCGCAAGGCCACAATCTCGGCGTGCGCAGTGGGGTCATGATCAATGATTGTGCGATTAAAACCGGTTGCTAGCAGTTCACCCTGCGCATCGACTAACACAGCACCCACCGGCACTTCACCCAATTGTTGCGCCAGCGCCGCTTGCGCCAGGGCCAATTGCATCCAGGCGATATCAGCCACGATATAAACGGGCCTTGAGCGCGACACGCGCCGCTAAGCTAGTTAACGCTTCTTCTAGCCATTGATATAGTTCAGCATCAGCGTCATAGCGTGCCTGATTTAAATTCGACACACGGCCATCTTCAATAAAGCCCCAGGCTCGGCTGCGCTTATCGCGATGTTTGGGATCCCACACACCAAAGGCGAAGCCCCCAGAACTGCGAATCAACGAGAAACATGGGATATCAGTGTAGCCATCCCCTACAAAGACCATTTGATCAAAGGGTACACGCAAACGATCTTCGGCAACTTTACGATTGACTTCAAAAGGTTTGCCAACAAAGGCTGGGCCTACGATGCCTTTTTGGATTTGAAATAGGTAGCGAGTTTTGTCAGTAAAGCTGACGATTCGCTTCGGAAAGGTAATCGCACCCTGCTGATCATAGACAAACTCAGACGCCCAAATACCGGTAAATTCATGGGCGATAGAAGTATGCCGCACGACATCACCAATACCACTTGAAATCAGATAGAACTCAAGCTGCACTTGAGGATGGGCCTGGCGCACCTGCTCGCGCAAGCGGCTAAACAATGACTGAACGCCTGCGTGGAGCGGTAAAGATTTTCCCCACTGCTGAAGTTTGTCTTGCGTAATCGCACCGTGCTGCCCTTCGCGCGATAAAGCAATCATCTCATGCAAATAGGCCGGCACCGGATCCCAATCTTGAGCCAATAAAGGGTCAACGCGCTTGGTCCAAAATTGCTGTGTGTCGACCCCAAGCGAATCCAAAAACCCCGAGGTACTATCGGGCGCCAGGGTGTCGTCAAAATCAAAAATCAGGGCGATGACATCAGACATTGTTTACTCTTTAATCCCTAAATCGCGAATCAGACGACCCCATTTTTCGCCATCACGCTGCATGAACTGCTTCACCTCGTCAGGCCCTGACACGCGTAAATAAACACCCTTCTGTGCCAAATCGTCTGCTAATTTTTGATCTTGCCCAATCACCTGCATCGCCGCTGACAAGCGCGTGAGCACCTGCGGGGGAATCTTGGCGGGCGTCATCAGCGCCACCCAAAACACCGCATCAAATCCAGTGGTCCCTGAGGCTTCGTCGATCGTGGGCAGGTCTGGCAAGAGTGCAACGCGTTTGGCGACCGACACCGCCATCCCTCTGGTGCGACCCGAAGTGACAAATGGTAGCGCTTCGTTCAGCGCCGAGAACATCATCTCAATTTGACCACCTAGCAAATCCTGCGCCGCAGGTGCCCCACCCTTGTAGTGGATAACAGCCATCTTCAAGCCGAAGGTCTTAATGAAGTACTCGGCCGCAAGATGGTTAATCGAACCGATACCAGAGGTTCCGATCGAATACTTGTCAGGGTTGGCGCGCACTAACGCGATGAGTTCTTTGACATCTTTTGCTTTGAAGTCTTTGTTCGCATGCAGCACGAAAGGCGACGTCAGCATCATCGAGATTGGCTGAAAATCTTTGTACGGATCGTACTCAACCTTGCCCTGTAAAACGGGGTTAATCACAATCGACACCGGCGCCGCGTAAGTGGTGTAGCCATCAGGTGCTGCGCGCGCAGTTAAATTACTGGCAATGGTCGAAGCAGCGCCCGCTCTATTTTCAACAATCACTGACTGACCGATTTCACGCCCAAGACGTTCGGCAATCGTACGGCTTGCGTAGTCAGTGACACCACCCGGAGGATAAGGTACGAGCAAACGCAAGGGTTTGTTTGGATAGGCGTCTTGCGCGAATGCGACGCCCTGCACGCCTTGTGCGCCCAACACTGTGAGCAACAATATCGCTAAGCCATGTAAAAGCGTTGATCTTTTACCGGCACTTTTAATATTTTGACTGTTGTAATTCATATCATCCTCTTTTTTATATTTGACGCACTCGAAGCCTCAAGCTCCGGATGTCAGCGGGCTCAGGGTATCACTCACCCTTCGCAGCGACGGGTTGATACCAAGGTAATTCTGGACGCTGACCATAACGACGCACGCGCAAATTCGCTTGCTCGCCATGGCCCGCGAAGTTTTCCATATGGCATAAGCGCGAACAGTATTCGCCCACTAGAGCCGAGGCTGCATCAGTCGTGACGCGTTGATAGGTACAAGTTTTTAAGAACTTACCGACCCACAAGCCACCGGTAAAGCGTGCGCTGCGCTTGGTGGGTAAGGTGTGATTCGTACCGATCACCTTATCGCCGAAGCTCACGTTGGTGCGGGGGCCTAAAAACAAGGCGCCGTAGTTTGTCATGCGTTTTAAGAAAATATCTGGGTCACGCGTCAAGACTTGCACGTGCTCAAAGGCTAGCTGATCTGCGGTTTCAATCAACTCGTCAAGCGTGTCAACCACGATGACCTCGCCGTGCTCGGCCCACGACACACGTGCGATCTCGGCTGTAGGCAAAATCGTTAACTGGCGCTCAACTTCAGCGATGGTTGCGCGCGCCAAGGCTTCGCTGGTCGTCAACAAAATTGAGGGCGACGTTGGGCCATGTTCAGCTTGCCCTAACAAATCAACTGCACACATTTCAGCATCGGCCGAATCGTCGGCAATGATCAAGGTCTCGGTCGGGCCTGCAAACAGATCAATCCCCACGCGACCATACAATTGACGCTTAGCCTCGGCCACAAACATGTTACCCGGGCCAACCAACATATCTACTGCGGCAATCGACTGTGTGCCCAACGCCATCGCGCCAACCGCCTGAATGCCGCCTAGCACCAAAATTTCGTCAGCACCGGCAAAATGCATGGCCGTCACAATCGCTGGGTGTGGAGCGCCCTGATAAGGCGGGGCTGTTGCAACAATACGTTTAACGCCGGCTACCTTAGCTGTCAGTACACTCATGTGAGCCGAAGCGATCATTGGATATTTACCGCCGGGCACGTAACACCCCACTGCATTCATCGGGATATGGGTATGGCCAAGCACCACGCCCGGCATGGTTTCAACTTCAACGTCTTGCATCGAGGCACGCTGAATTTCAGCGAAACGGCGAATCTGTGTTTGGGCAAAGCGAATATCTTCGATCTCGCGTGGTGACAGTTGCTTGACCGCCTTTTCAATTGCGGCCTGGCTTAAGCGAAACTCGCTGGGCTCCCATTGATCGAACTTGGCCGAAAGCTCTTTAACGGCGCTGTCACCGCGTGTTTCGATATCTAACAAAATACCTTCAACGGTGGCGCGTACCTTGGCATCTGCCTCTGCAACTTCGGCGGCATTGCGACCACGCTTTAAATAACGCACTGACATGGGGTGAACTCCTGACGATTCAGATCAATTCGCTAGGATACGATATTGTGGGCGTGAATAGCTGCGCCAGCTGGCCGACCCTCATAAAATCGTAAGGCTTTGGCCATTGGCATGACTGCCGGCAAGCCACAATCAGAACACTCTAACTGGCTAAATAATTCTTTACTACTTTGCGCGCCTTGATCCTTTCTTGTTTGATTTTGATTCGTACATGACCAGAACAGATTGTGGGGTAAGCTTGTGCGCCCTCTGTTTTCTTTACGCGTAGGCCACCCCGTACATGACAATCCCAGAAATTCGGCCTGAGCAGTCAATCGAGCTTTTAAAAGCGCTTCACATCTTGACGCGCGACGGCAAACTGAATCAAGATAGCCGACGCAAACTCAAGCAGGTGTATCACCTGTTTCAATTTATCGAACCCCTGCTCGCGCAGCTGAACGAAAAAAATCCAAGTTTTTGTGTGGTCGATCATGGTGCCGGCAAATCCTATCTAGGGTTTATCTTGGTAGATCTATATCTGCGTCACCACGCCAAAGCAGCGCGTATGGTGGGGATTGAGACCCGTACAGAGCTTGTGGCGCAAACGACTAAGTTAGCGCATGACTTGGGGTTTTCACAAATGCAATTTTTGAACGAATCGGTCGCCGACTCGATCACGTCAAATTTGTTGCCTGAGCGCGTAGAGATGGTGACCGCCTTGCACGCCTGTAATACCGCCACCGACGATGCGATTCGCTTTGGTTTAGGCAAGCAAGCGCGCTTTATGGTGTTAGTGCCTTGTTGTCAGGCTGAAGTGGCGGGCGTATTGCGCAAACACAAAGCGCAGCAACTTAAAGATCCGTTGGCAGAGATTTGGCGACACCCGCTGCATACGCGTGAATTTGGCAGCCAGGTCACTAACACCCTACGTTGTCTGCAGCTTGAGGCACATGGCTATCAAGTGACTGTGACTGAATTAGTGGGCTGGGAGCACTCGTTGAAAAACGAACTCATCATTGCCGAGCAAAAAGGCCCACCAAAGCCTCACACGATTGCCCGCTTGCAAGCTTTGTTAGAGCGGCTTGGATTGCAAGAGCTCAATGAACGGTTTTTTGTTCCGAGCTTGGCGCCTGCTGCGTTTTAGACCTCCAGCATCCCTTGCCGTTAAACTTCTCAACAACATTCTTGATTAGATTTCAATATTCTTGATTAGATCGGCTAGATGCGCAAATCAACCTTTAGTGAAGGCAATAACATGAGCCGCGGAGCGCTTCAAAATGAGACACAAATTGAGCCTAAAGTAACGCAAGCGACCGCGCCAAGCGCCAAACGCGTCTTGATCGCTGGCTGCGGCGATTTAGGTTTGCGCGTGGTTGGGCTGTTAAGCCTCGAAAACACGGCTAACCGCATTTGGGGCCTCAGACGTCATCCAAGTGTTGAGTCGACAAACGACCTACCCAGCTTTACGTGGATTACAGCCGATTTAACGCAACCAGACAGCTTGCGTGCCATGCCCAAGGACATTACGCATGTGCTATACACCGCAGCGCCGAATGCCCGTACTGAAGCGGACTATCGCGCCGTGTATCGCGAGGGTTTAGAAAGTTTGCTGCAGGCGGTTGCCTCACCCTCGCTGCAACGGGTGTTGTTCGTATCATCGACTGCGGTATACGGTGATCATGGTGCGCAATGGATTAATGAAGACACCCCCACTGCGCCTAAAAGTTTTAATGGCCAAGTGTTGCTTGAAACTGAGCAATGGCTACGCACGCAAAAGGCACAGTTTGAAACCTTAAGTTTGCGGCTGTCAGGCATCTATGGCCCAGGTCGCAGCCATTTGCTTGATCGCCTGCGCACAGGTCAAGCCACTGCACCGGTTGCTGAATCGCACTGGGTCAATCGGATTCATATTGAAGATGCTGCGGCAGCTGTATTGCACCTGCTCAGTCTGCCCAACCCGCGATCGATTTATTTAGTGACTGACAGCACGCCTTTACCGATGCGAGTGTTGTATGACGCGCTGGCAAAACTCGTGGGGGGGCCCACACCACCCGAAGGGCCAGCGCCAGCCTCGATCGGCAGCAAACGCTTAAGTAACGCGCAACTGCGCGACAGTGGTTTTACGTTTAGATGGCCTGATAGTCGCGAAGGGCACGCTGCGTTGATCAAAGAGTGAGCAATAAAAACTTCGCTGACTCGGGTCGTCGAGCCATTTTCACCCAGGGCAAGTGTCGAGGTCATTACAAGAGCAATCGCATACCAAGGTGAGGCGATAGCGAGATTGCGAGCCAGCTTCGCGAGTGATAAGAAAATAGCCGTAGACAAAAACATAGTGTGGGAATAAATTGAATCAAATCTAAAAAGGAAAAAAAATGAACCAAGCTCTTGAGACAAACCAGACTATTGCGGATAACGTCAAATTCAGTCTGCGTAACTTGCCTTTATTAGAGAGCGGCGCAACCATGGCTAGTCTTGGCAGTGCGCCCGCGTTGTGGGCGCACTCGAAGGTGTATTCGACAGGGGGCGAAAACGCCTTGCATAGCCATGATATTGAGGACCACTGCTTCTTGATCTTGCAAGGCGAAGCAACATTCAACTTTGGTGATGGCAGCTCAATCGTTGCACGCCAATTCGAAGGCGTACTCTTGCCCAGAGGTACGCAGTATCGGTTTTCGGCCAACCCAGTGGGCAACTTGATCATGTTTAGAGTGGGTGGCGCGAACGTGACCAACCACAAGGATATTGACTCGTATGCTCTGCCTAAAGAGGCTGCCAAAAGCCGAAAGTTTTCAGATGGTACTGAAGGGGATGCTTCCAAGGGCGGTGCGCACGCTAATCCTACCGTCTTTAAGATGGGGGCATTTTTTGCACCCGACTAAAAATTAGGATTCTTTAGCACTCGGTTGCGGATCAGACCCTATTCCATTTTGCCAAGTGGATGGCCCGCGGCAAGAACCTCTTGCCCTTTTTTCTTGACAACCGACCACTAATCGATAGTAAGACCGGTATCCGTGCCCAGTCGCTGCCATTTGTCGATCTCGGTCTTGATCAACTGGCCGAACTGCTCTGGGCCGTAGGCTGCTTGCTCGATGCCATACGTTTCATACTGACGTTTCATACCCGGGTCGTTGACGATCGCAACAAATTCTTTTGCTAGGATTTGTACGACGGGCGCTGGGGTGGCTGCTGGCACCAACATGCCATACCAACCTGTGAATTCAAAACCCTTTAAGCCCGCTTCACCGATGGTCGGAATCTCAGGGGCGCCTGGATGGCGTTCTTTGTTGGCGATCCCCAGTGCGCGTAGCTTGCCGTCTTTGATCTGCGGGTAGGCCACCGATAAGCTCATCCACAATGCCGACACTCGCCCTTCCATCACATCGATCATGGCCGGCGCCTCACCTTTGTACGGAACATGCAAAATCTTGACGCCTATGTCCCGTTGAAAGAGTTCCATCGCTAGATGGCCTGTCGATCCGACACCCGCAGAGGCATAACTCACGTCGGCGGGCTTAGTCTTGGCCAGAGCAATGAATTCGTTCAAGGTCTTCGTTTGAAAATTTGAGCCCACGACCAGCAATAAAGGAAAGCGGGCGACAAGGCTTACCGCGGTGAAATCACGCAAAGTACTGTAAGGTATCGTTTTACTGTTTAACGCTTGGCGAACCGCGGCTGGGCCCATGAAGGTCATGAGGATTGTGTGACCGTCGGCCGACGAGGCTGCCGCTGCGATCGTACCGACAACGCCGCCCGCACCCCCTTTGTTCTCGACCACGACCGATTGACCAAGCCGTTGTTCAAGCTTGAGCGCCAGCGTACGCCCCAAGCTATCGGTCAGGCCACCAGTTGCGACTGGAACAATTAACCGAAGCGGCTTGGTAGGAAACGGCGGATCAGTCGCCGCTTGTGCAAATATAGGGCTTACACAAAGGCACTGTGCGAACAAAAAGGCTGCGATGAGTGGATTAAACGTCATGGTGTTTCCAATGCGTAATGTTTATAGCAAAAAACGCTTCGATTATTGCGCCCAATGTGTACAAAACTTTCAAATAATGAGTTAAGCAGGGAGCAGTGTTCTCAGCGCCTCTGTTTCTTAACCCACCCAGTTTAATCCTCAGTCGTGGCTGCCACCGCCGCGTTAACGCCAATGATGCCTTGGGCGCCCGGCTTGTTATCGATGACAACGGGTTGACCTAGATCGCGCGACATTTCTTCGCCCAACTGTCGCACAACTGTGTCAGTGGCGCTTCCCGCAGGAAAAGGCACAATAAATTTAATCGAACGCTCTGGGTACTGAGCCGAACTAGTTGTAACTGAGCCAACCAATACGCAACCGAGTAATAATTTTCGAATCATGTTTGTCTCCATGATGTCTTTATTGTTTTAATTAGTTACCAATCATGCGTTGGTATCTAGAAATTGTACCCCCAAAACAGTGCAAAGCAACGGCCACGATAACCCGCATTGCTTAGCGTTCTGTGTCTATACTAATGGCGCTCAAGCCGTTGCGTAGCTGACTTCTAAGATATCGAGCTCTTCTACGCCGCCCGGCGTACGAAGTGTGATGGTGTCTCCGACACGCGCTTTATTCAGCGCGCGAGCAACCGGTGAGATCCAACTGATTTTTCCGTTTAACGGTTCGGCTTCATCAACACCGACAATTGTCACTCGCCGCTCGAAACCGGTTTGATCCGAATACAGTACGGTTGCACCGAAAAAAATCTGATCGCGATTTTGTTGCTGGGCTGGGTCAACGATCTCAGCCAGTTCAAGCCGCTTGGTTAAGAAACGCATGCGACGATCGATCTCGCGCAAACGTTTTTTGCCATACAAGTAATCGCCATTTTCAGAGCGATCGCCATTTGAAGCTGCCCAAGACACGATCTGCACCATGGCTGGCCGCTCTTCGTTCATCAGCTTAACCAACTCACTGCGCAGCGCAGCGTAGCCGCCAGGGGTCAGATAATTGCGCGTGCCTTTAGGTAACGAAGCTGCCTCGGGCAGCTCGTCGTCATCGTCATTATCTTGTTCTTTTACGAAGGCTTTGTTCATCACTCTAAAAATATATTTTGCAATTTTGAAATGATCTACTGAGCGTCTTTGAATAATCTGCTGTACCGTTCTGCAATGAGTTAGGTAGTATCTTTAGACAATCTTTTGTACCGCTTTGAAACACAAGACAGAAAATCTATCACTCGTGTCTTTTATCATTTTGAAAAGCATGTGGGCGAGTTTTGCAAAACAAACGTCAGATAAGGTCTTTCCAAACGGGCTTTAAATCAGCAGGCAACGGCGGCAGACTACCAAACTCAATCTTGCTTTCTTTTGAACTATGAAAATCTGAACCACATGACGCCAGAAAATCGTAATGACGCGCGATCTGGGCATACTCTTGATACTGCGGCACAGTATGGCTGCCAGTAATGACTTCAATCGCCTGGCCGCCGACATCTTTAAACGTATCAAACAGTGCACCAAACTGTGTGGGTGTGTAGTGATAGCGACCGGGGTGCGCGATCACCGCGACGCCACCTGCGCCGCGAATCCAGCTCACAGCGTCTTCGAGCTTGGCCCACTGCATCGGTTCGTGCGCGGGACCCTCATCGCTTAGATAATGGTCAAACACGCTTTGCACCGTTGCGCAATGACCAGCTTGTACCAAGAAGCGTGCGAAATGTGTGCGGCTAATTAATTCGGGATTGCCCGCAAACGTCAGTGCGCCCTCGAAAGCGCCAGGCATACCAAGCTTGGCTAAACGCTCGCCGATGCGACGCGCACGAGCTGCTCTGCCTGCGCGGGTATCACGCAAGCCCTGCACTAACGCTGCGTTCTCGGGATCAATGCCCAGCCCAACGATATGTACGGTTTGTTTTGCCCAGGTCACTGAAATCTCGACACCTGATAAATAGCGCATACCAAGCTCTTCTGCCCTGACGCGGGCGCGCTGCTGCCCAGACACTTCGTCATGGTCCGTCAGTGCCCATAAGGTCACGCCGCAGGCATGCGCGCGCTCGGCCACCACTTCGGGCTCATACACACCGTCAGAAATCGTGGAATGACAATGCAGATCGGCACAAAAAGCGGGCGTTTGACTAAGCATATAAAAAATCCGCTATGACTTTGACTTGATCGTCAGTCATGAGAGTTGGTGCATGACCCACGCCCTTAAACTCGTGAGACTGAGCCCGTGGATTACGCTCAAGCATTTGCTGCAACGTTTGTTTAGACAACAAATCAGACTCTGCACCGCGCAAGATCAAAATCGGTGTTGGAACAGAGGTATAGGCCGACCACAAATACTGCTCACCTTGCGCTGCGGCTTCAGGCGTCATGCTTTTAAACGGCATCGCCAACCCTAAATCATAGTGCTTTATCCAACGACTATTTTGCTCGATATAAGTGTAGCGGGTGAGCTCTTCCCACTGTGTCTTGGTATGCGGCCCAAACGACGCTGCTGTCTGTTTGACATACTGAACTGCGTCTTGAAAACTAGCAAACTCAATTGCCTCGCCTACATATTGGCCGATACGTTCAAGTGAAACCGGCTCAAGGTGGGGCCCCACGTCATTCAGTACCAGCCGATCTAGACGAACCCCTGTTGACGGCAAGTCTGAGTAATGCTGAGCGGGGGTCAGGTTTTGTTGTTGTACGCGCGCCAAAGCCAATGCACCGGCGTAAGCTAAGCCGATCAAGCCCCCCATCGAAGTGCCTACCCAGTGCAACTCAGCAGGTTGCAGGCGATCCACCAAATTCACCATGTCAGCGGCATATTGGGGCACCGCATAGAAAGCTGGGTTTGCCAGTCGATCCGACATCCCGCGACCAACCACATCGGGGCACACGACCCGATAATCTTGAGCTAACCGCTTAGCCAACACATCAAAATCGCGGCCGGTACGCGTCAAACCGTGCACGCACAACACCACTTTTTTGTTTGAGGGATCGCCCCACTCGGTATAGGCCATACGATGCAAGCCAGCTGGACTGCTACACATGACTGCTCTGAGGCGGGGGGTGGCCATAAGGGGCTCCAGGTAACTGTTTCGTCGAGCAAGGGGACGAGCATTGACCGTGCAACAAGCCTACATACAACGTCACCTTATCGATCATTGTAGTGGGTATCACTCGATTCATACAATCGCACGCAAGCCCTTTATGGGCGCCGTTGATGCCAGTAACGCTGTCGCAGTTGGCTATACGCTTGAACCTTTAGGCCGATTGGTAACGACTCTGCCACAACAGCGCCGTGTTGGTCGGTTTGCCAGAATTTTGTCTGCGCATCAAGCCAGCGGCGCTGAATGACGGGATGCGGGTGTCCAAAGCGATTTAGATACCCAGTCTGCGCGATCGCGTGTTGCGCCTTGATCTGTTGCACAAAGCGCTTTGAGGAAGACGTGTCTGAGCCATGATGTGCCACCACGACCAGGTCAGCCGCCAACCCACTCACCACGACGGAGGTCGGGATCGCTGAGTCAGATTTGAATGACCGAGGCGATTCAGGTGATTCAGGCAACTCTGCCGCGTGCTGCTCAACCAACAATTGCTCTTGCTGAATCCCGATGTCTCCAGGCAACAGGGCCGAATGCCGTAAGCCTTGAACGTGAAGCACACAACTTTGCGCATTTTTTGACAGCTTGCGTTTGGCAGAGCGCAGAGGCGCGACCTTGTTTGAGCCATTCACCTCAACGGGTTGCTTCGCTTCAGGATGCAAAAACTGAAACACCACACCATCCCACACCCAACGTTGCCCTCTTTCGCAAAGCAAGGCCCGCGTGGGCGCTTTAACAAACGCTGTCGAGGCACTCGCTGGCACTGCCTGTCTGAGCCAGTCTTGTAGAGCGAACGAACTATAAAACGTACCAACCGGTAGCGCCTTGAGCACTGCTAGCAAGCCCCCTGTGTGATCGCTATCCGCATGCGAGACAACAAGGCCATCCAGCTTGCGCACGCCCAGCGCCCGCAAGCCTGGCAAGATCGTGCGCGTACCGGCCTCGCTCACGCCTTGGCGTGGCCCTGTATCAAATAAAACATCGTGGCTTTGCGTTTGCAAAAGCGCCGCTCCACCCTGCCCGACATCAAACGCTAGAAACCGCCAGCTTCCAGACGCAGGTCGTTGCGGCTCAAACGACAAGACTGGTACTAGCAGGCACCAACCAGCCCAGCGAACAGGCCAACCAGGAGGCTGTAGCGCCCAGCACAGCCCAACACCGGCAAGCGCCACGGTCCAAAACGGTGCTGCAGCCACATCAAAGGCAGCCCACGATAAATTTGCTAACCACGTCACGGGGATGAGTGTGTATTTGAGCGCTAGGTGAGCGAGCATACCGCTTGCTGTGGCCAACCAATCCAGACCGGGTATCAAGCCAAAGACTGCCAAAGCCAGCGCCAACGGCGTCACGACAAACGTCAACACAGGGATCGCAAGCGCGTTAGCCAAGGGCGACACCAACGAGACCTGCTGAAACAAAAAGGTCAACACCGGCAGCATCGCAACTGTAATGAGCCACTGCAAGCGCGTTGCCTCGGCGCACACTTGTTTGGCGCGTTGCCAGTGCGAGTGCGCCTGGCTCAGTTTGCTACCCACCATGCCGGCTGCAAACAAAACCCCTACCGCCAAAAACGACAACCAAAAGCCGGTCGCCAGTGGCGCCCAGGGATCAGCTAGAACCACCACCGCGGCGGCGGCGGCCAACACTCGAGACGCCGATAGAGGATGGCGCAGCAGTATCGACGCTGCGACGCAGGCCAACATAAAAAAGGTGCGTTGGGCAGGCACACCCCAGCCGGCCAATAAGCAATACAACCAAGCCACTAGCATCGCCACAAGCGTCGCCACCACCCTTGCGGGGATTCGTTCGCACAGCAAACGCCCGCGCCAACTCATGGTCTTCATCAGCAACAGCGTGAGCCATCCGCCAACCGCTGCCAGCATGGTCACATGCGACCCACTAATTGAGACTAAGTGAGTAATTCCTGTCAGGTTGAAGATCCGCCAGTGCTCTTGCTTGACACTATCTTGGTCGCCGATGGCCAGCGCGATCAGCACCGCACCGTAGGACATGTTTGCCGTGAAACGTCGCATGCCTTCGCGCACAACATGTCGCGCACGTGCCACACTCACCGAGAAGCTTGCGTAGGGCTCATCCGCTAATAAGACCGGAACCCCTCGCACGCGCCCGAGCGCTCGAATGTTTTTTGCAAAGAGGTGCCCTTCATAATCAAAGCCATGAGGATTGAGATTGCTATGTGGTCGACGCAATACCAGCGCGGCACGAAACAGCTGCCCAGGCAACACCTGAGGCATGGTTGGCGTCTTTAACCAAGACACTTGTAAAGAGGTGGGCACCCCTGCCTTGAAGGGCTCAAGCACTTGTGCCTCAAAGCGCAGACTTTCTGAGGTGTCGTTAGGCAAAGACGTCACCCTAAACGTCAGGCGGGTGACGACATTTTCATGCTCAAGCGCGAGTACGGCGCTTAGGCGCTGCTCTGCACGCCAAGTTACCCAGGTGATGCTTAACAATAAGACCAACAAAACTACCGTAGGCTGCCGTAACGTCTGACCAGCGCGTTTAATCTTGTTAGTCTGCTTTTTATCGTCGTCTCGTTGAAGCAGGCACAATAGAGCGAGTAGGCCTGCAACACAAAGACTCGCTGCATACAAGCTCTCGAGGGCGGGCAGCCTAGGCGAGCTCTGCACCAGCACAGCACCCAACACAATCGCCAGCGCACAAATTCTACCCATGCAGCATCACACAAAACGTGTGATGCTGCCGCTTGTCGCGCATCGGCGCAACAAGGACTGGACAAAAACATCGCGTTCGAACCTAAATTTGTTAAGTTCTAATAAGTAATAACTACGGGCTTTAGAAAAAGCCCCCAGCCATGCCTCGACATCTCAATTAACAGAGACCAATTAAGACTCGCACGGGTTGACTACACCACCGTTGCTACATACCCTTCAGGCGGCGCAACATAGCCAGGTATTTGGGTGACATCGACCTCGTCAATCTGCTCAGCACCCAGGTACACTTGGGCGTACTGCAGATAAACTTTCTCCCAAATAAAGACATCAAAGAGATCTGGGTCGATATGTTGCCCTAATTTCATCGAGCCCATAATTTTCAACGACTCAGACAGGGTCTTTGCTTTTTTGTACGGACGATCGCTTGCGGTTAACGCCTCGAAAATATCGGCGATCCCCATGCAACGTGCCTGTACCGACATTTGGTCGCGCGTGAGGCCCTTGGGGTAGCCCTTGCCATCCATCTTTTCATGATGGCCGCCCGCATACTCAGGTACGTTGCGCAAATGCTTTGGCCACGGCAGTTGTTCAAGCAGGTTGATCGTGAGCACGATGTGATGATTAATGATTTCACGCTCTTCGTTGTTGAGCGTTCCGTAGCGGATGCTTAGATTTTTTGCCTCGTCTGGCGTGACTGCGGCCTGTTCATCGCCCTTGGAACTAACCCATGCATATTGCTGGCTAATCTGTGCGATACGTTGCACGTGTTCATCACGCATCGACTCAGAACCAGTATTACTTTTCTTCAAAAACTCGATATCGTCAAGGGCCTGCTGACGCTTTTGTTGAGCTTGTTCTGAGCTTAACTCGCCCTTAAGCAAAGCACCCTGCGCGCCACCGCGCGCTATCAATGAGCCAGCGACTTGCGTAAACGCCAAGGGGTTCGCCAAACTTGTAAAGACTAGAATCTCACCACCATCACCACGCGTCAGCGCCGACGCGTCCAAACGCGCACCTGCAGCAATCGTGGTTGACACAGCCGGTGTAAAGCTTTGCGTAAGTGTGCCAGGCCCACCACCACCGATTGCGATCTTGCCGCCGCCTGCGTCGCCAGTCACATCTAACTTGGCAGTCGCTTTAACCTGAATCTTTTGTGCATTCACATCAATCGCACCACCGGTTTGACCAGCACCTTTTCCGCTTGCGTTCAAATTGCCCGCAACACTCACCGAACCAGCACCGCCATCCAACACAATCTTGCCGTTCACCATCTGTGCAGAGGTCGCGGCCACCACTCCACCGGTATTAATTACCTGCCCTACCACCTGCGAGGCGGCGCGCGCAGTCATCAGCACACGGCCACCTGCCGCTTGTATTGAACCGGAGTTATCGACTACCGCTTTACCATCTGTTGGGGTCACATCAACAGGGGCCGTGACCACAAACGCTAAGGTGTTGTCGCCGCTCAGGTCGAGCGTAAACGCCTTCGCACCGCCCAACACCACTTGTCCTAAATTAGCTTCGATGTAGCCTTCGTTGCGCACGGCCTCACCAGCCAGTACTGCGTAGCCACCTTCGGCCACAATAATGCTGCCTTGATTCACGACACTAGCGCCGGGGACTCCGCCATCAGTGAAGGCATATTTGCCAGCCATAAATTGTTGGTCAGTCAACGAACGTGTGGTGGCCAAAAAGCTGCCTGCAGCGACCTGACCGCCTGGTGAAATCAACACACCATTTGGATTCAACACCCATACTTGACCATTGGCCTGCAGTGCCCCCTGAATCACCGAGGCTTGTGTACCTGTGACGCGATTCAATGCAATAGACGAAGCCGACGGTTGCACAAAGCGCACCGATGAGCCACTGCCAATTGAAAAGTTATTCCAGTTCACCACCGCTTTATCTGAGGTTTGCTTGATGGTGGTTTGCGTAGCGGATTGCGTAATCGTGGCAGAGCCCGCAGAAACAACACCGCCGCTTGGCCCTGCAGCATACACAGGTACGGTGCCCAGGCAGCCAATCAGCGCAAGCAGGCGCAAAAGCCTCACCATGCTAAGTGTGGCTTGCATACACGGCAACATGGCAGAAATAACTGGTTTCAACAAAAAGGCTCGCAACTAAGCAAAACGAACAATACGTTTCGGATTATTTAGATTTTGCTTGATGAACCTATTGGGTAATCGTGAAACTGTTGTCAAACCTCAATGAAAGGGTACATCGTGCATTTTTGTGCTTAGCTTTGCGTTATTTGTCGTGGGGCGCACGACAAAAGTGTTCAAAAAAACAACTCGATCTTTCAACGCTTTAGCGGATTAAGATCACAAGCAACACGAACCTGCTGCTGCACACTCCACACATTCGAGCGTAATCGACGATTTGGATCACAACGACCAGAACGTCTCAATCAAAGAGACCAGAAAAAGTTCGCTGCAAACAAAACTTAACGCGCAATAATCGCTAAGCCCGGGCAGACCCTTTGTGCAGCCTGCGCAGTCACCTTCATGACCTGTTCGACCGAGCAGTCACGTAAGCCCGCAAGCGTCTGCGCAATCTGCAGCACTTCGTGAGGCTCGTTGCGAGCCCCCTTTGCCAACCACGTAGGTGAAATATCAGGCGCATCGGTCTCAAGCACCAAGTCGCTTAACTCGAGCTCGGTTGCCAAGCGCCTGATCTGCAACGCACGTTCAAACGTCATCGCCCCACCAATACCCAACGCAAAGCCCAGTTCAATAAATTGCTGCGCCTGTTGCACGCTGCCATTAAAGGCGTGCGCAAGCCCACCACGAACGCGATGGCGCCGCAGGTACTTTAATAAGGTATCTTGCGAACGTCGCACATGCAACAGCACGGGCAAATCAAACTCAAGTGCGAGTTTTAACTGCGCTTCGTAAAAATATTCTTGCTTAGTACGTGGCTCACCCGATGAAATTTCAGGGATAAAAAAATCGAGTCCGATTTCACCCACCGCAATGAGCTTTGGATCAGCACGGTGTTGCAGCAAGGCTTCTCGCAGTTGCTCTAAGGACTCGGGTGCTGCGCGCTCAACATACATTGGATGAATACCAAGCGCGTAAAACCCTTGCGCGAATGAATGCGCCAGCACACGCACGCGATCGAAGTTAGCCACTTCAACTGCTGGGATAACAATAGCTTGTACGCCGGCAGCTTGAGCCCGTGCAATCACCTGCTCGCGGTCGTGGTCGAACTCGGCCGCGTCTAAATGACAATGCGTGTCAAACAGCATCGTGTCAAGACGCATCCACCAAGCGCCCTGCCTCCATGTAAAGGCGGCGGTCGGCTAAGGCAGCCAACTCTTGATCATGGGTCACAATCAAAAAAGCTGTTTTTGCATCCGCGTTCACTTGCTTAAGCAGGCGAAACATTTGCTGTGCGGTGTGGCGGTCAAGATTACCGGTGGGCTCATCGGCCAATACACAAGCTGGCTTGGCAACCAAGGCGCGTGCCAAGGCTACGCGCTGGCGCTCACCACCCGATAACTGCCCCGGAAAATGCTGCACTCTTGCCTGCAAGCCCACCAACTCAAGCACCTTTTGCGCCTCAATACGTGCATGCTCTCGTGACTCGCGACGCACGATCAAAGGCATCGCCACATTATCTAAGGCCGAAAACTCAGGCAACAAATGATGAAACTGATACACAAAACCCAAGGCATGATTACGTAAGCGACTGCGTTGGGCTTCAGACAAACCGTCAGTGGCTTGCCCTGACACAGTGATCGAACCCGAGCTTGGCAAATCCAACAAGCCCAAGGCATGCAACAAGGTGCTTTTGCCAGAACCCGAGGCACCCACCACCGCCACCATTTCACCGCGCGCAATCGCGATGCTGACATCTACCAGCACATCGATGCGGTTGACACCGTCGTCATAGTGTTTGGATAAGTGCGAGGCTTGCAAAGCAAAATCAGTCATGGCGTAACACCTCGGCGGGTTGCAAACGCGAGGCTCGCCAGCTTGGATACAACGTGGCCAACAGCGACATGATCAATGAGGTAATGCCAATACTCGTGATATCAGACAGGCGTGGATCAGAGGGCAACGTACTAATAAAATAGATTTCGCGCGGCAAGAACTGAGCACCCACCATGCGCTCGATCGCAGGCACGATGACATCAATATTGAGTGCAATCGCCGAGCCACCCACTACCCCTAACAGCGTACCGATCACACCGATCAGTGCACCCTGCACTAAAAATATTCGGGCAATTTCGCCAGGCGTTGAGCCAAAGCTACGCAAAATTGCGATATCAGATTGTTTGTCTTTCACCGCCATCACAAGCGATGACAACAGGTTAAAAGCGGCGACCGCCACAATCAACGCCAAGATCAAAAACATCATGCGTTTTTCTGTTTGTACCGCCGCAAACCATGTGCGATTGTTACGTGACCAATCTGCGACAGCCACAGTGGTTGGCAATAAGGGCACTAACTCTTGTGCGATTTGAGGGGCGCGATACATATCATTGACGCGTAAGCGCACTCCGGCCATGGCACTGTCGCGAAACAGCTTCGCTGCATCGGTGACGTCAACAAACGCTAACGACGAGTCGTATTCGTAGTGCCCAGAGCGAAACGTACCCACCAAGGTGAATTGACGCATCCGGGGTGAAAACCCTGCCGGGCTGATGTTGGCAGAGGGCGCGAGCATCATGATGGTTTGCCCAATTCGCACATTTAAAACATCGGCCAAGTCTTGCCCGAGCACGATGCCGAATTCACCAGCCTTCAAGTCAGTTAAGCGGCCACGCACCATCTGGCTACCCACTTGGGATACATCTTTTTCAGCAACCGGATCAATACCACGCACCTGAACGCCACGTAATTCTTGCCCTCGCATCACCATGCCCTGAGCCGAAACAAAGGGTGCTCCCGCCAAAACAGCCGCTGATTTTTTTGCTGCGGCAATCAACTCAGGCGCTTGGCTGATGGTGCGTTCTGCATCCGCCCCTGGAGCGAAGATTTCAATATGCGGCAGCACCGACAGCATACGATCGCGTACGTCTTTTTGAAAACCGTTCATGACTGACAACACAACGATCAGGGCGGCAACACCCAAAGCGATGCCCGCCATTGAAGTCGCCGCCACAAACGAGACAAAGCGATCGCGTCGGCCTTTGCGACCACGCAAGCTGCTGAGCCCCGCGTAGCGGGCTCCAATCCACAATTCGTAGGGTAGTTTGAACACAGCGGCATTATTGCATCAAACCTGTGACAGATCACGGTGGATTCGTTCGATCGCTAACTCTTGACTGACCGCTGTGGATTCGTTCGGTCGCTAACCGTTCATCTGGCATGCTCTACCATCCAAGCATTCCTGAATGGTTCAACAAACCGCTCGGCATCCCACTACAATCCAGCTATGTATCTTTTGATTCCTGGGGCACTGCCCCCCTCTAAGGTCGCCAAAGATCTGCTTCCGCAGGTTGAGCAGCACTGCCCAGCGTTAGTCGAGCGCCTAAAAACG
>Ga0304730_1001095_pt1 | contig 21212 bp, 29 predicted proteins | sample M_130628_MF_Meta_FD_190474 | JGI IMG/M metagenome (GOLD analysis project Ga0304730, IMG submission 190474) | Freshwater microbial communities from Lake Montjoie, Canada to study carbon cycling - M_130628_MF_MetaG (v2) (version 2) | ecosystem: Environmental > Aquatic > Freshwater > Lake | place...
CCGCACAGGCGGCCCTTGACCTGAAAGCGCCGCTGGCGTCCCCCACATTTACGGGGACGGTCACGGGCGTGACTAAGGCAATGGTCGGCCTCGGTAGCGTGGACAACACCGCCGATACGTCCAAGCCCGTTAGCACGGCCGCACAGGCGGCCCTTGACCTGAAAGCGCCGCTGGCGTCGCCAACGTTTACGGGCACTGTCACAGTCCCCACCCCCGTTAATTCCACGGATTCCTCAACAAAAGGCTATGTTGACGCAGTTAAACAGGGGTTGGACATAAAAGATTCTGTAAGGGTTGCCTCAACTGCTAACATTTCAATCGCAACGGCGCTTATAAACGCGTCGGTAATCGACGGCGTAACGGTCTCAACTGGCGACCGGGTTTTGTTGAAAAATCAATCTGCACCCGCTGAAAATGGCATTTATGTTGTTGTCGCCTCTGGCGCTGCATCTCGATCGTTAGACGCTGATGTATCTGCCGATGTAACATCCGGCATGTATGTGTTTGTTTCACAGGGAACCGCCAGCGCGGGGACGGGATTTGTTTTAATAACTGCAGATCCCATAGTTCTTGGGACTACCCCTATTTCATTTACTGCATTTTCGGGCGCTGGTCAAGTCATCGCCGGAAACGGGTTGTCTGAATCTGGGAACACACTTTCTATTGATACCGCAGTGACCGCAGATCTTTCAACCGCGCAAACTTTCACCAACAAGTCTATTTCTGGGGGTCAGATTACTAGCGCTGTAGCTAATGCAACACTGGCGGCAACTGTAACGACTAACGCAAACTTAACGGGCGACGTTACAAGTGTAGGTAACGCTACAACATTAACAAATGCGCCAGTAATATCAAAAGTTCTTACAGGTTACACTTCTGGAGCGGGAACGGTCGCCGCAACAGACACAATTTTACAGGCATTCCAAAAAATTAACGGTAACGATGCTTTACGTGAAACCTTGACAAACAAAGACGCAAGTGGTGGCTATGCTGGGCTTACGTTGTTAAAGTTGAATTTAAGAAACGCAGCGAATACGATCACAAATTTCTTCACAACGGCGGCAACAGTAGCCAGGACGTGGACAATGCCAGACAAAGATGGGACTGTTGCCATGACTAGTGATATCACGGGTACAAACTCTGGGACAAACACTGGAGACCAGACAACTATCACGGGAAACGCGGGCACGGCAACGGCCCTACAAACGGCACGCACAATCGGCGGCACATCGTTTGACGGCACGGCGAACATAACAATATCAAGTGTCGAGGCGGCGGCAGGTACCGCGCTATTGCCGTCAATTGCCGCCTCAGGGGATTTGAACACTGGAGCGTGGTTTCCCGCAGCTGATACGGTGGCGGTAAGTACTGGTGGATCTGAACGCCTACGCATCAATAGCTCTGGCGTAGTCAATGCCGGCGGGGGAGCGACAACAACCGCCCGCCTTGGTCAGAAATTCGAGACAAACACATCAGCAACCCAGGGTGGCATATCTGTCACCACCTGGGCATCGAACGGCGGACTAGCGCCACTGATAGATATTAACAAATCAAAATCAAACACCGTCGGGACACATGTAGGCCCAAATAGCGGGGATTCTATTGGCTTTATTATTTTCCGTCACTCCGACGGCACCGCTTTTATTGACGCGGCATATATTTCTTCATCGGTAGACGGGACTGCAGGCACAAACGACATGCCCGGGCGTTTACAGTTTTGGACAACAGCCGACGGCGCAGCATCACCAACTGAGCGTATGCGTATCAATAGCGCGGGAAATGTGGGGGTTGGCACGTCGGATCCTGAATACAAACTCCAAATCAATGGGCCAGGTGTTAGTTCTGCGCAAAATGTTGCGTTAAATCTATACATGCTTTCTTCTGCGGGCGGTGGCACGACGTCTCAGAGAATATTATTTTCAGCGCAGAACGGCGCAGGCAACAAAGCGAATTACGGCGCAATAGATTCACTAATAATCAGCAATGCAGTTGGCGATCACGCAGGCGCCCTAATATTTAGCCCGACATCGGCGGGTTCGACTACCGAGCGGATGCGGATTGATAGTTCGGGGAATGTAGGGATTGGAACAACCCCAAACGCCAACGCAATTCTTGACGTAACTTCAACAACAAAAGCCTTCATGCCGCCACGAATGACCACAACTCAGAAAAACGCTATTGCATCGCCTACAGCGGGCATGATGGTATACGACTCAACGCTTAATAAATTGAGCCTATACACGACCGCTTGGGAAACAGTAACAAGCATTTAAAGATGGGAAATAAAACTAACGTCATCCAAGAGATTTATGACCGGCTAGTTTACCGCCTTGATTCCGCTACTGGCGATTGGTTGCAGGATGTAAAACGCATTCGCGTTGGGAACGTCGAGGAGGCAAGAAAACTTACAGATTTTCCAATCATAAACATTTCACTAGACAGCGGCACAGAAGCGGGAAACTTTAAAAACGCGGCAAGTGTTGACCAGATGCTTGTATCTATAACTTTATTGCATCAAAAGTTAACGCTAACAAATAACGCGTTGTTCCGGCGCGTCGCAGGTGACGGGGACACATGGACGCTAGGGGCTCAAGTAAATCCCAACGTAAACAATAACATACTTGCTTGGTTTAATAACCTACGCACCCGTACACTTACAACATCCTCAGGCGTTAACGGTGGCTCGGTTATAGTTTACGATGCAGGATCAGAGGCGGCAAATGGGTGGACTAGCGGGGCATTATCTATTGGGTCACTTGTAGACATAACCGACCCACTATTGACCGTTATGAACGGCATACGCAAAAGAACATTGAAAATAAACACTTGTACAGATAATGTTTTGCAATACCCCACAAACGCCCTCCCAGGCTTTACGTATGACGTCGTTTTGGGTTCAATAACAGATCCAGATATTGATAGCGGCATTTTTGATAAATTAAATTTTATACGCCATAGAACTTTGACCGTGACAGATATTTTCGGTATCGTTAAATTTCAAACAGTTCTTGTATTTATTGACGAGGCTGCAGTGGCGGCAGCTGGCAGCTCTCTAACAATCGGCGAGAAACCGCAAGGCGCGCTAATCGTGCTTGAGCACATCTTGAACTCTATTGACTACAGCACGTCGGGAGTTTTGGATATAACATTGAATCAAACGGCAAACAACCGCCGGGATATAAATTACTCAATTAATGAGTTACCTGAAATGATTGAAATTAATATAACGTTAAACATTGAATCTAAAATATTTATCAACGGCGGCAGGTAACCAGGTGGCTAGTTACACGGTCAATGGGCTAGAAGGCCTAAAAAGAAAACTAAAAAAAATAGAAAATATTCGCGAAGTTTTGGATGCTGTATACGCCAGGGCGGCTAGAGACGCCACAAGGAAATTTATAACAGAGACCCCAAAAATGACGGGACAAACGGCAAGGGGTTGGATGTTCCCGGTAAAACGTGGCCTCTCTGATTATTTGTTAGCAAACAAAACGACTACAACGGATAAAAAGCATTCATTGGTTGAAATTCTGGACAAAGGGCGTCGCACTGTATATCCAGTCGTCGCAAAAAGGTTGTATATTCCTTTATCAAACAAAGGGCGAAGCAAGCGGGCTGGAGCACCTATCCCCGCCGGTTTTGTTTATGGAAAAGATTATGTTTTTGCTAAAAAATCAAAAGCGACAAAAGGTAAGTTTTTTATAAATAAAATAAACAAAGAAACATCTACGTACATTAGGATGGCTTCGCTGGAAGCTATTGCAAAAAGTTGACGTTAAATCGTGCATGATGTATTGTTTGGGGAATAACTTACAAGAGGAAATAAAATGGAAAAAATAAAAGTTGTTTACGCTGGGGAATGGGAATGCATAGTCATGTGTGCTTCTTTAACCTCACGCGTAAAGAAAAATGATATTATTGAAATCACAAGCGAAGAACTTATCGAGCTTGGAGATTCATTCCAAAAAGTACCAAAAAAAAAGGAGCTAAAAGATGGCTAGATCAGGCATTGGGCAAGACGGGTTTTTGCGCGTCAAGAAAGAAACAACATATGGAACAGCTGACACAACAAGCATGACGCTTTGGCCAGTTAAACCCGAAGCCCTAGTCAAATCTATGCGCGAGTTTATCGAAAATGATAATTTGATTTCTTCACGTTTAAAACAGCTTCCTAACCTTGGCCGTGAGGTTTCGTCTTTTGAAATTCCAATCGACGCACACCCCACCCTGCTTGGCCAGATTTTCCAATTTCTACTGGGAACCTCAGCTAACGGGACGGTCACTGATGGCACCTATGTACACACGTGGCTTGCGCCAATCACTGGCTCAAGTGTTGGCTACTCTTTCACAGTGCAGCAGGCACTAGGCTCAGATCTTGCCGACACTTACGCGGGCGCTCAGATCCATGAATTAAAAATGTCCGGCGACAATCAGGGCAAAATATTGTTGACGTTAACGGGGACATGTGAGGGCGTTGATTCTCAGGGCGTTGCTAGAATCACATCATTTTCATACCCAACTGCTACCCCTTTAAACTTTGCAATGGCGTCGCTTACTATTGACCCCGCAGACGCGGCAGAGTTCACGCAGTTAATCAACTCTTTCGAGTTGACTATCAATCTTGGCCTTGACGCCGATAGATTCAAAATGGGATCAGCGCAACAATCGCGCCCGTTAATTAATACAATTCCATCGGTAACGTTGACGGCAAACATTGACGCAGACAAGCAATTTTTAAACGCAGCTCGAGCACAAACTACATACGATTTGCTCTTGACAATCACAAGTACAGAATACGCGGCAGGCACAACGCCATATCTTCTAGCGGTCGAGATACCTCGGGCACTATTAAAAGCTGATACAGAGATCAGCGGCGCAAATGACACCTTGAGCATGGATGTTGAATTTGACTGTGGGTATGGTGGCGTTACTACAGGCAGCGGGGCCGCTTTGGTGATGGCGGAAGTGCGGGTACGTGACGCCGTCGCAACGTACGCTTAAACGCGTAAGGATTGGGTCTCTATTTAAATTTTTCGGCGGGGATGTTTATGTTTTACGTAAACTAAGCCCCGCCGATTTCTTGGACGAGGACGACGGCTTGCCTTTAAATTTCTTTCGCGGGGTTCAAGCAGAAAAGACAATGTTTGAGCAAGCCATGGAGAAGGCAGGGGTAGTCAATACCCCAAAATCTGAAATAGATTCACAGTTGAAAGTTTTACGATTTATGCTGTCAAAATGCGTTATTTCCGAAAATAGAAAAAAGTTTGACGTAGAATCTTTCATGGCAAGGCCTGGGACAGCCAAAAACTTTCAAAAAATGCTGCATTTGTTCGGAGAGGCCGTTAAATTGAGCTTTAAACGGTTTTCTACTGAATGCCGCATAGATGACTCCAACGCTGTAGCAATCTTTGTTCTAGCGAAGCGCTTTTGTAGGCCTCCGATTGAAATACTACTTCCCGAGGGTGATTATACAGAAATGGACGCCTGGATGTTTAACATGTACATCGCGAGTATTGGGATCAAGGAAGAAAACCGCCAAGCAAAGAAAGCCATGTCAAAAAAATGAGAATCCTTCTATATATTTACGGTAAACTTGTTCGCGAAGAATTTTTTTGTTGTGTGGTTAGGGCCGCAAACAAAAGAGACTTGCAAACCCTTTTTTTTATAATGTCATGTTATAGAAAAAATGGAAAATTTTTGACGTACCAAACTGATATCATGGAGAGGATCTTGAAAAGTGGCTAGTAATATTGTAGAGATTATTTATTCGCTGATAGACAAAGTTTCACCCAAAGCGAAACAGGTCAGTTCAGCTTTAGGGGGGATAGATGAAAAAGCCGCAAAAGCTGGCGGAAGTGTTGATTCTCTTGAGAAAAAACAATCCAAATTATCGGCCTCAATGGTGGAGTTTGTTGCGGTATCCGCTGGGATTGTTTACGGCCTAAAGAAAATAGGGGAGTCTGTTGTTGGCGCGGCCATAAAATACGAGCAGCAAGAAATGGCCTTCACGACAATGTTGGGGAGCAGTCTCAGGGCTCAAGAATTAATTTCAGAAATTCAACAAACAGCAGCGAGCACACCATTTGAACAGACGGATTTAATAGATTACGCAAAGAGATTGATAGCTGTGGGGGTTGCGTCTGATGAGGTAATACCTGCTATGAGAATGCTGGGCGATGTTGCCTCAGCACTAGGGACCGAGAGCCTGCCTCAGATTGTTCGTGGATATTCAGATATTCAAGCCGCTGGTCGGGCCATGGGTCACGACATGAGACAGATCAGAGATGCAGCCGTGCCAATCGATAGATATCTGTCGCAAGTTCTAGGAGTTACGGAAACGCAGGTTAGAAAGTTAGGCGAAGAATCAAAAATATCCGCCGAAGATGTTAAGAAGGCTTTTCAATTAATGACGTCAGAGGGTGAAGATTTTTACAACATGATGCAATCCCAGTCCAAAACAACCGGCGGCGCATTGTCCAACTTGAGAGACCAAATTGGGATTCTAGCTATATCATTTGGTACGCCATTGCTGGCCCCGTTGAATTTTTTGATAGGGGCACTAAATTCATTTTTGGGGTTGATAAGAAAACTTTCACCCGAAACAAAAACATTCATATCTGTATCGGTAGCCGTGGCCGCCGGGGTTATGGGGTTAGTAACCGCGTTTGGGCTTTTGTCGTTAGCAATTGGGGGAGCAAAACTTGCATTGATAGCGTTGGCTTCAAGTACGGGTATAGGGCTGCTTGTTGCCGCCGTCGGACTGTTGGGCGTGGCTGTCTACAAAAACCTAAACTCTGTTAGAATTTATTTTTATGAAGCAAACCTAGCAATTGTCAAAGTTATCATATCAATAATTAACCACATCAACTCTTTGTTAAGTTTATTGGAAAAAATACCCGGAAATCTAAAACTTTCTATTGGGACAACTGGGCTTAAGGAATCTCAAGCCGCATATTCTAAAGGACTTGCGGAAATAAAAGCCGCCATGGCAAAGTCGGCAAAAGAAGAAAAAGACGCCGCCGACAAAAAACAGGCGGACGCAGCCGCTTCCCGCGCAAAAGAACTCGCAGACAAAAAAATGGCATTGGAAAATGCCAAAAACGACAAATTGAGAATCGAAAAAGAGGCGAGCGATAAAGTTTTAGAATCTGCACAGGAAGAGGCACGCAAAGCTAAAGAAATTCTACTACAACAAAAAGATGATGAGCTTGAAATACGCAGAAAAGCCATTGCCGCACAGTTACTAATGCAGCACGTTGTAGGCGAGCAAGAAACAGCCTTTGCGCAGTCTCAGGCTGATAAACACCGTGAGATAAATGCGAGGCTAGCAGCTGATACTATAGACCTTGCGCAAGCTGATTTTGCCAGGCAAAATGAGCTTGATAATCTTTCAATTGAAGACAAAATATTACGCGCAGAAGAAGAATTATCAAGGGAAAATCTTTCTTCTGAATCGAAAAATGCAATTTCTCAAAAATTGTACGACCTAGAATTAGAAAGAATGGCCGCGCTTGACGCAAAGAAAAAGTTGCAAAACTCAATGTTTTTGGAATCGTTTGCAAAATTCGGCGAGGGCCAATTATCACTACAAGAGGCTATCAATGGCGGCATGTTGGACTTTTTTAAACAGATTGCATACGCTAAGCTCGATATTGAGGCGGCAAATTTATTCCAAACAGGTATGGGCCTACTTACTGCGTCAATGTTTACAAACCCGATGGGTTACGCGCATTTAGCCGGCGCGGCGTTGATAACGGCGGGTTCAAGGGCCGCGATTGGCTCCATTAAACTAGCAGAGGGCGGAATAGTAATGCCGCAATCTGGAGGCGTTCAGGCTACAATTGGAGAGGGTGGCAGAGCTGAGGCCGTTATTCCACTAGACGACCCTAGATCCCAAGAAGTTTTGGGCGGTGGCGGTAATTCTTCACGCGTGATAATATTGGACGCCGACGGAATGACGACGCTAGCAAAGGGCGTCTATAAGAAACAGACAGAGATGCTAAGGACAGGCGAACTGACGCCAAGGAAATAAAAATGCCAGCGCCAACTTTTTCATTCTTTACAAAAAACAGGATTAACAGCGGAAGTACATTTGTGTTGACTTCTGCCCCCGCTATTTCAACATCCGCACTATTTGACCGTAAAAGAAGCCCAAAGCTTGCCTCCGTAGGTTCAAACGACGCCACAAACGAGGTTTGGCAAATTACGTTCACGGGGGATGTTGTAAAAACCATCAGCGCCATCTTAATGGACAACCACAACATAAAGAGCGGCAACGTCAAATACTGGAACGGCTCCACTTACGTCAATTTTTCCACGCCAATAACATTGAGTGGCAACGCCGCCGAAACAAGTTTTTTCAGCTTCACGCAGGTTTCTACTTCGCGCCTACAGTTCACTTTTTCTACAACAATGGTTGTAAATGCCCAAAAATACGTTGGGGAAATAACGGCTTTTGACTTAATCGGCACCCCTTCACGCGCTCCTTCATCTTTTGTTATTACCCAGAAAGAAAGATCAGTCATACACGAAACAGCAAACGGTGGAAATGTTTATGTTTTTTTTGGTAAAAAATCAAAAATAAAACTCACTTTTTCAGACGCGTCATATTCAGATATAGATCTTTTTTTGAGCTTAAAAGAGCTTGGCGACGTCTTCTTTATATACCCAAGCGGCGGATTGTATGAAGGTGTTGATATTGGGTTACGCCTAAAAGATATCTATCAAGTAAATTACGTCAATGATTTTTCTCCAAATTTAAAAGCTAACGTGTTAGAGGTTAACCAGTCTTTAGCCATGGAGCTTCAGGAAACATGAGCGCAGAGGCCCAGATCGATAGCAATATCCACCGGCCTGTCCGCCGGTTGTGGATAAAACGCAAACTAGTAACGGGTCTTTATGAAACAGACTGGCAGCGAGTGGATACCGTTGACGGAGAAGATCAAGTGATAGAATGGGGGACGGTAACCCATGAGATTGACGCGGACCCATCTACCGAACAATCAACGTTCGATATTTCAGGCGTCACGATAAAGATACGAAACGACAAAGGCTTGTGGAATAACGAAAAATCTAGTACGTCGTTATTTTTTCCGGACGATGTTTATCTTACGCGAAAATTCACGAGGATCAAAATTGAGGCAGGCTATATTGATACAGACGGCGAAGAACAGGGGGTATGCACTGTTTTTGAGGGGCTGATAGAGTCCGTGTCTGTCTCTGAAGACCGCGCGGCAATTATAAACACGATGAGTTATCTTTATGTTTTAAAGAACTACCCAATTTCAGACCGAGCCTACACCGCCACAACGGCCGATGTATCCGCCATAATATCTGACCTGTTTGGTCTGTCTAAGGTTTCTAACTTTATATATTTGGCCACCAATACACCGGCATTAGACGGGGAAATAGCCGACAAAACAACCTTGGAGGGTGACTATTGGCAGGTGATCCAGCGCCTAGCGTTTTTGAGTAATTCCGTCCCTGTGTTGGTTGGTGAGATAATCGGTAGCGAGGCAAACGGCCAATCGTTCAAGTTCGTTTCAAGGGCCCCAATTGGCGCTTCTAAGCGTACTTTTTACGGGTCAGGAACATCAGCGCCGGACATATACAGCATTGACAGCTACGACGACGAAGGGGCCAAGCGTGTAGTTTTAAGATGGAACGATGACACGTCTAGCCTGTTTGCTCAAAGCTCAAATGATAGTTTGAAGGAAAAGTATTTAAACAAAACATCAGAAGTTGACGTTTCGGATTTATCCAACGCGGACAGGCAGCCCCTTCTAAACGCGCTTCTTTCATACTGGGAATACCCGCGCGAAAGCTTGACTTTTTCGTGTAAAACGATGTTAAATAACATCAACGTAATGGATTTAATAAATATCTCCATCCCGGGCGTTTACCCTGATGATTGTGATAGATGGGGCTTTGGTGTGTGGGGTGAGGTTGTTGGATCAGCAGCACGGGCGGGCCTTATTATCGACGTAGAGACACAATTCCTTGTTACGTCCGTATCGTTGGACGTTGACAATTGGAAAACAACTATAAAATGCGAAAGAGTTTAAAATATGGCGTTTAATAATATAGTACAAGGCGACCCATTTGACGCTACAAAAGCCATGCAAAACTGGCGAAACGTAAACTACGGGAGCACGTTGTTGCCCGTAAACAGTTCAGGCGCAGCGGTTAACGCAACAATTGATCTCGGGAGTTCAAGTAATGCGTTTAAAGATGGTTTTTTTTCTGGGAAAATAAAAATTGGAGCTCAGCCGTATTTTTTAGCAGATAGCGGAAGCGCGGCCACTACAGGGCGCGTCACAAATATTGTGCAGGTTGAAAATGTAGGCGTTTTTGTTTTGAGTTCTGGAAAAATAACCGTTCCCGTTTCCGGGATCTACAATATTGCGGTTTCGTGCAGTTTCCCAGCTGAAGCAAACTTTGAAGCCCGTCTAACTTTAAACCAATACAATTCCGCTGATTCACTTTTGAGGGGATGGAATATCGCGTCTAATTACGCGGCCGGGGGCATTGACAGCAAGCCAAGCAGCCATTCTGGGGCCGCAATTTTAAAAATGGCATCCGGGGATTATCTGTCGCTTGACTACTACGAGGCAAGCGGAAGCCCAAGCGTTTCCGATGTTCAGATATCAATAATGGGATGGCCATCATGACAGCCCTAGAGTTCCACATTAAACAAATAAAAAAAGGAAAAAAAGCGAACATCGCTACCGGGCTGCTTTTATTCATGGACGGAGAAACATCCATTCACCAGTTCGCCGCAAACTCTGGCGGATGGGGGAGCGGCCCTTTACCTTTTGGCGAATACAAATGCCACGCGGCAAGGGCGTTGCCATCTAACTCACCCGAGGGGCTAGGGACCTGGATAGTGGGCCTAGAACCGCTATTTGAGACCAGCAGATACAACCTTGCCATCCACAAGGACGGCGGCGTGCCTGGAACGCTTGGGTGCGTTGGCATAACCGAGAAAGATATGCTATGTTTTGAGTTGCTAAAAAAATACTTACCAAAAAGGCTGAAAGTTTATGATTCAAGAAATTCTTGACGAGAGAGAAAAGACGCATGGTAATTTTGACGACGTTTCGGAAGTTTATAAATTTCTTATGACGTCAATAAAAGACAGGCCAGACATAAGCCCACCCGCTATGTTGGGTTTGTCAATGATATTCCAAAAATGCGCGCGCATACTAAGTGGAGACCAACACTTTGCGGACCACTGGGCAGATATTGCGGGCTATGCTGAATTATGCCGCCAGCGTTGCCGATAATGGACATACTTAATTTAGTAGGAAGCGCATTTGCCGGCGGTGTATCTTCGGTAATGTTGCTCTATCGCCTTTTTCCGTCAAAATCAGAGTTTGAGAAATTAAGTGCCCAAGTCGATTCAATGAAAAAAGAATACGTCACAGAAGAAAAATTGCAACTAATTTTAACAAACATCAAATACCAATTAGAAACGATTGTTTCTTCATTGTCCGAAATAAAGGAAAAACATGGAGGACAGACTAGGTCTTGATAAATTTGAAGAGCTTTTTTGTATGATAAAAAAACTTGACGAAAGAGTGTTAGGCCTTGAAAGAGAGCTGAAAAACGTGCAATGCGCAAACGTTTCGCAAACAATTATCATAGACCGCGCAATATCTAACGTTGGAAAATTAATAAAAGAACTGGGGTCTATAAAATGAAATTCATCATGTCCGCACTTGGAGCCGCCGGTGGTAGTCTACTCAACTGGGCGCTTGGAAGCATTATCCGGTCTTTTGTAGAAAAAGAAGTACAGACCCATATTGAAAATCTAACGCACGCAGTATCCGCAAAGATGGGTTCAAGTATATCAAAAATTGACGACGATAATCTTGCGCAAGCAGCAAAATACGCAGTCCGTTATGTGGCAACTAATTTTCCAGATATCAAAAACGATGAGAAATTACAGAAATCGATTGATACTTTTTTGACATTGACCCCACCCGCCGTTGATTTTTTTATCTCAGACGACGCGGTGAGGGGTATGATTGAAAAAGCTTATCGCGAATTTAAAACGGATCTATCCAACTTGTAAAAGTGTTACCTTGAAAATGTACAGCGGACTATTGCCGCTGCTAGTATATTTTCATGGGTACTTTTCAACATTAAAATATGTGGCGTTTGTTTTTTAAACAATGCCGACGTTAAAAACAAAGAAAAAACACACGTTAAAAAAACAAAAATAATCATTTCAATTCCCCTAGACTCCATTCTGATATGCAACTATCGAAGAACTGGCGTTGCTCTGGGTGCCAATGCGGGGCTTCGCTAACCCGTAAATTGTCGCATGTTATAGCACCACCGCGAACTAAGTTGCTATAAACGCCATGTCTCACATATTGCCGCACTAGTCCAAACTCCCTGGCCTCAAACGCGTGCGGACTCTCTACAAGCCGCGGCATTAGTTCGTGTACACCACCAGCTTTTGGGGATAAATCGTCAATCTCAAACATACCTCCATCTACGGGTGTAGTCGGGCTGTATGACCTTACATCATCAATAACCCGTGCAGTTGCATCGTCAAAACGCGCCAGCATAATTTTGGACTCTGAAATTCTCGATACTGAAATAAACTTTTTCAAAATAAACACCTCTTATTTTTTTACGAAACCGACAACGACCAACCAGAATATCCATGTGAAACGTAATAGGAATGTGGGCTGCGTTTGTTCATTTGCTCACAAACGGCGTCAATTAATGGTTTGGAGCCGTGTATCATTAGTTCAGCGGGCCTAATGCTTCCAGATGCAACAAGGCCCGCTACAAGCTCATTAGCGTGCTTCTCAAGATGATCAAAGTCTACGCCAATCAAAAGTTTCCTGTTTATTATTTTCATTTTTCCTCCTAATTTCTTAATCTTTGCAAGATTGTACCAAATAAATTTTATATCGTAAAGCCTTATTTATATCGTTTACAAAATAAAAGTAATCCGTTATACTGTAAAGAATAGGAGGTGATTAAAATGGCGCACAAAATAACAGTTGAACAGATAGAGGAAAAAATAAACCTGGCCGGAAGCCGCACAGAACTCGCAGAAATACTTGGCGTAAGTAAACAATATTTAGACTTTTTTCTAAAGAAAAATGGGCTTAAAATTGATTCGAGCTTGCATTTTAAAATTAATGAAGGAAAATAAATGATTCCAACTTTGGCGGTCTCTGATTGTATAGAGCAAATTGATAAGATTCAAAGACGCACCCGATTAATTTACCAAACCCAAATGACTGGGTTCACAGAAAAAGAAATCGTATCCGCCGGGTGGGCTGTGTGCGATATTTTAAAAAAACAATTCAAAAACAAAATGCTGTTTTCTTTGAGTTGCTCTGACGAGCAACTCAAGATTTTTGCCCAAGAAATATAAAATTTAATTCCTAGATCTTTCTGGCCCATAAAGCAAAATGTTTGTAAATACGGCTTCAGCTTCTTCTTTGCTGTAACAGACGCAGCATACGTAGCCCTCCGAGCACAGATAATCGAGCCACCCTGCTTGTAAATCAGAAACTTTTCCGCCTGTACTTTTCATCTCAATAAACATTTTCAGTCTTGGTATAAATAAGTCTGGGACACCCGCAGACACCCCCTCAGCCTTTAACTTTGCGGCGCTAGCGATTCCCCTAAGCCCGCCATTTGGGATTGCAAAAATCTTTATTTTAGGGTGGTTTTTTCTCACCCAGGAAACAAATTCCCGTTGCTCTACATGTTCGCTGCGTTTTTTAAAATCATTCACGCTCAAACTCTCCCTCAAAATTTACATTTTCATCTTCAATAAAATAACGGGCTTTTACAAAAACTTCATGGAAACGGCCACGGCGTCGGATATATTCAGCCGGCACCATTCTGCCATCACACATAACGTAAACATCTTGACCTTGCGTGTATTCTTTTCCCATTTCTATCAATTCCATTTTAAAAATTCCTTTCTTTAACGTTGAAGTATTTTCCGGATCTACGGTATTTGATCATTTTGGGCGGCGTTGCTTTGTTCATGTGTTCGCATATTGACGTAATATCGAACTCGATAGGATCAGTATCAACGCCTGAGTCTGTCACAATGCGCCCAAGTGTCTTTAGTGCGATTCTGCCAGCAATGCCTTCATGGTTCATAGCTATTGGCTCTGTGACGTAATCTATTAGGCCCTGGCCTTTATATCTTACAATGATCATCTCTTTCCCACTTGCTCTTGCAGTGTGTGGGAGCCATTGCCACGACTTGACTTCCATCTCGGATAAATCAATCCCCATTATATCGTCCCCGCGAAGTGTCAAAGTTTTTTCTGGCGGGGCCGGGAATTGAGCGCCACAATTCACACAATCCCGCGCAGATATTGCGCATATTTCCCCGCACTCGTCGCATATTTTCACAGGGGCATCCCCTGCGCCTTCTCTTGCGTTCTTCTCTGGCGGGGCCACTGCTGTGATAGGCCCGTGCATTTGAACTACACCTGCAAAGTCCAGGACTAGGCAGTGGTCCGTGTGGGGTTTAACACGCAGCCCACGGCCAGCCATCTGCACGTAGAGACCTGGCGACATTGTTGGGCGCAGCATCACAATCATATCGATATCAGGATGATCAAAGCCGGTGGTTAAAACGTTGGCATTCGTGACGGCTTTAATGCGTCCACTTTTAAAATCTTCCAACGCTTTCTCACGCTCAGCACGTGGCATGTCCCCCGTTATACAGACACACGAAACCCCTTTCATGTTCAATATTTCAGCAATGTTTTGAGCATGAGAAACCCCGGCGCAAAAGAATAGCCACGCTTTTCTATCGCCACAAACAGCCAAAACCTCATCAATAACTGCGCAGTTCTTTTTGTCTACGTTAACGGCCGCCTGCAATTCTTTCTCAATAAATTCACCGCCGCGCTTATGCACCCCATCTACGATCAGCTTTTCTTTTGTAATTTTGCTTTTTAACGTAGACAGAAAACCTTTGAAAACAAGTTCTTCAATGCCAATTGGCTCAATCAATGCATCGAATATAGCGGGGGCGTCTGTAATATACCCGTGCCCCAATCTGTACGGGGTTGCCGTCAAACCTATAACCCGTATATGTGGGTTAATGTTTTTTAATGCCGCCAAAAATTGACGATAATTTCCATTTTCTTTGTGATTGACAAGGTGGCATTCATCTATTATGACGATATCCACATACCCCACATCATTCACTTTTTTAGCAATTGACTGGATCCCCGCAAAAGTTATGGGCTCTGTGAGATCTCTTTTTTTTAGACTTGACGAATATATGCCCATGGGTGCACCGGGCCAATGTTGGCGCATCTTTTCCGCGTTTTGTTCGATCAATTCTTTGACGTGCGTGAGCATTAGCAGCCGTGTTTCCGGCCATTCCTGCAAAATCTCTTTGCAAAGTGCCGCAACTATGTGACTTTTACCCGCCCCCGTTGGAAGGACCAAACAAGGGTTTCCGTCATTAGCTTGCATCCAGGCGTAGAGTTGATCTATTGCCCGGCGTTGATATTCTCTCAGTATTTCTTTTTTTTGCATAAAAACATCCTAAAGCACCGGGGAGATGTACCCCCCGGTTTTAAGTTTTACCTTTTTGCCCAGGGCGCTTTTTTCTCAGCCTCTGGTTGTGCATTCTGGTACGGATTTGGCGTTTGTTGACGTGGCGGCATCAAAACAGGGGCCGCAGATTCAATCTGCTTAAAATCTGAAACTTCATTCCGGTCACCGTATTGGGCATCAAGTTTTACTTTGAGCTTGATACTAACCGGCGCACCGATTAGCTCATCAGTGTCTGTAATTGACTCGAGCCCGCACACTCTCATGATTTTCCCAAGAGTTGCGCGTCCTATTTCCTCGGCCGCTACGCTTTTATTTTCAATATTAACAATTGAGATTATCAAACGCCCCGCGTGTGTTGGGCCTGCAATTTTGAATGTGAAAAAAATATACTTCCCGGCGCCGTCTTTTGTCGGCCGCAATTCTGCACCACTCACAAATGCCTGATACCAACCCTCTGGGATAACCTCAAACGCCGCTTTTGCCTCAGGTAATTGTGCTAAAAATATCGCTACATCTAATCTTGCCATTTTGTTTTCCTCCTGAATTATTACTAAACCAATTTTACTATATATGTTTTATTTTGTAAAGACTATTTCTTTTCTATTTTAAATGTTGGGCGCGCGCGTTTAGTTGTCATCGCACAAGCTAGCGCGGATTTCACATCAGCGCTAGCCGTTTTCCATTCCGATTTCTTTAACTCTGGTTTCCAGCGAAAAAACATTGACAGGCAATCATCTATCCCGGCAACACTAGCCGCATCCTGCAACATGTCGGCATCGATTGTGATTGTTTCATCTATTGTTACGTCAAAAAAGTATTGGCTTGATTCAATAGCAACCCGTTTTTCTTTTTCGTTTATTTCAAAGTTAGCGGCCAGCGTGTCTTCAATTGCCCGCCGCATTTTGTTTGCTGTTTGTTCCATTTTTTTAGCGCGACGCCATTGCCGGCCAAGTGTTTCAATTTCTTCTTGTGTCATTTTTTTGCTCTTTTCTTAATTTTTTCGATAATAGCCCCAAGGTCGGGTTCTTCCCAGGTTTCAAGCGCTCCACTTCGGTCCTTGGCTTGATAGACCCCGTCCGTGTGGCACATAAGCATAGATTCAGATTTCCCGTCTGGCGATGTTTCTTTACGCAAACAAAAAACTTCATCGAATTGATAAACGACATCAGGCGCAAGCTTTTGCCCTGGCATTGCCGGCCCATAAATTGTTTGCCCAAATTCGTCCCGATCACGCGCCATTTTCGCGATCATAAAAACGTCCATTAGTAGATCTCTAAATCCTCGAACAATTTCCAAAAATCTTTCATTTAAGTACAGATACGCAGATTGTCCATGTTTAGATGTCTTTTTTTCATTTTGCAAAACAATCTCCGCAATTTCTGAAAGGCTATCTAGTGCCACCGATTTATAGTTCCCAGACGCAGCCAATTCGTACGCCTCCCAAAGATCCTGCATTGTTGCCACTGTCACATAATCGATTGACTCATCCGCTAGTGACAACAAACCGGCTTCCGCACTAATAATGAGGGGGCTATCTAGTGTTGATATCAACCTTGTTTTACCAACGCCCGCCGCCCCGTAAACAAGGATATTGACATGTAGAGCGTCAATGTCCCCGGTGTTTTTAATTTGTAACATTTTTTTTACCTCCTAAGAATCTATGCGCCAATAATACCTCTGGACTGTTTACAATGTCAAGTGTTATTATTTGCGGCCAGGATTTAGGAGCGAACAAAAATGATTGAAAAACAGATAAAAGACGCCATGTCCGCGTCTGGAATAAACCCGCCGGTTTCGATAGATTTGGACGGCGTTTTGCATCGATTTGATACAGACGATAAACGTGGGAAAAGTGGCTGGTATGTATTTTTTAGCGACGGCGTCCCTGCTGGACGATTTGGGTGTTGGCGATCAGGGGTGGAGCAATCATGGCGGGCAGATATAGGCCGGCCGCTAACAACGATAGAAAACATGATCAACTCAAAGCGTATGAACGAGGCTAAACGGCAGCGGGACATTGAACGCGAGGCTCGACAAGCGGACGCCTCAGAGTGTGCACAAAAAATCTGGGACGCGTGCACAGACGCAGACGCCCACCCTTATCTCGATAAAAAACAGATACACGCGAACGGCGCACGGTTAGCGCCGGACGGGCGGTTAGTTGTCCCCGTTTTGGCCGCAAATAGCACAATCCAATCGCTGCAATATATTGACAACCACGGCGGAAAAATGTTTTTGAAAAATGGGAAAACAACTGGCGGGCATTATATTTTAGGAGACCCAAAGTGTGGGACTGTTTATATCGCCGAAGGGTTCGCCACGGCGGCAACAGTCCACCAGGTAACAGGGGCCGCGTGTGTCGTTGCGTTCAGCGGTCACAACCTAGCGAGTGTTGCCCAAACAATCACAGACAAAATAGGCTCTACCCGCGATATCGTGATCATTGCAGACAACGACAACGGCGGCCAGGGCCAACGTTACGCAATCGCAGCCGGGGAGGCCTCAGGTTGCCGCGTAATTACCCCACCAGAAACAGGCGACGCAAACGATTATCACAACAACGGCGGCGACCTGCTAGCACTATTATCTCCACCTAAAACATCATGGTTGATTCCGGTTTCCGAATTTTGCAAACAACCCGCCCCAATAGGGTGGCTAGTAAAAAACTGGCTACAAAGTGATGCGTTAATCATGATCCACGGCCCAAGCGGTGGCGGCAAAACGTTCGTGGTACTAGATTGGGCGCTACGCGTGGCCTCTGGCGTTCCCGAATGGGGCGGGGTGCGTGTTAATCACGGCCCAGTTGTTTACCTGGCCGGCGAAGGACATCACGGCCTAAAGGGAAGAATTTGTGCCTGGCGTGAAAAGAATGACGTAGAACCAAAGAACCTTTGGCTATCTAGCGGCGGGTGTGATTTAAACACGCCGGAGGGTTATACCCGCGTAGTGTCAGAGGTCAAAGAGTTGAAAGATTCGCCAAAAATTATAATAGTTGACACGTTGCACAGGTTTTTAAACGGCGACGAAAATAGCGCCCAAGATGCTAAAACAATGCTGGACGCCTGCGCGGGTCTTATGAATGAGTTCGGTTGCTCGGTCATACTAGTGCACCACACCGGCACCGGGGGGACAGACAGGGCCAGGGGCTCTACAGCGTGGCGCGGTGGGTTGGATATTGAAATAGGGATCACCCCCGGCGAGAATGGGGGGCCAATAAAAATCTCACAGCACAAAAGCAAAGATTCAGAGCAAGCTAAAGATGTTTACGTGAGGCTTGAAAGCGTTCTTATTCCCGGCTGGGTAGACGACGAGGGCGGGCCTGTATCTAGCGCTGTCATTGTCCACGCTGAAGCGCCAGAAAAGAAAAAACAGGACAACGCACAACATATGAAAACGTTCAGCAACGCCTGGTTTGCCAGCGGGTGCGAGATAAGAGACAAGCGCCCCTATCTATCAAAATCCGCACTACGTAACAAATTAGAACAAGATGGAAAAAGTGAACGTACAATAAAAAACGATTTAAATCCGTCTTACAATGAGAAGCTTGTAGGGTTTTTAATTCTCAATAAATATATAACATGCCATGAGCACGGCTGGATTGTCTCGAATGATACAGATGCAAGCGCGATGATGGTCTCGCGCTTGGAACGTTAGATGGGCCAGTATGAGGACGTTTTGATTTTTGGAACGTCCGCCCATTTTTCATAGAAACGTCCAAAAATATCAATAGGCATTTTTATTCCAACGTAAGGTTTTCCACAACTCCAGCAAAACTTTTTACCAAATGCATTCTTTAAAATCCGGCGCTTATTGTTGTTTGACCACCACCCGCAATTTGTGCATTTCTCTATTTTCAGAGCGCGTAAAGTGTTGCGCGGTTTTATTTTAAAGAAAACTATCTTTCTTTTGATTCGATTTTTAAAATCAGAAGGGCAAAATCCTTGTAAAATCATCATAGAAACTTTTTCAGGGATTGCAAACCCGCCTTTTGTTTCTACGTTCATTTTTCATTCCTTTCTAAATATAGACAAATTTCATTTTTTTCTAAATATAGACAAAAATCAATTGCCGCATCTATGTCTTGTTTATAATTATAATTAACTAGAAAATTTCTTTTGTTTTTTATAAAAAAATAAACAGCAAATTCTTCATTTTCATCAAAAAATGATGTAAAATTTATACAAAAATTATCTTTTTCAAACGAATATTCCCTAAAATGAGAAATTTCTTCTTTGTTTTTTATTTTTGGAAGTTCTTTTGGATAAATAAATTTTTCCTTAAATCCGGCTTTTTTTAATTTTTCTAATACGTTTTTAATTTCCATCTTTTTATTCCTTAATTTCCCAAATTGTTTTTTTCTCAAAATGTTTGTGAGCAAACATAAAAGCGGCCTGTTTTGAAACGTTAAGTTCACGAGCAACGGCGCATATTTTTGCGCCGTCCTGGACCAATCTTTTTTTGTAAAATTCAATTTTTTCTAAATCGGCTTTCGGGCCTCTTTTGGCTCTCATGATTTAATTTCCTTTCCGCATGAAAGTTGGCACAACAGGGGCAAATGAATCTGATAACGGTTTTAAATAATTTCCGCCGTCCAATTCCCTAAAAGTTGGATACGCTCGGTTTATATCGCGTTCAAGTTTTGAATGAGAATTGCGGTCCCACGGCACGTTGCGATCAATAATTGCAGGGATAAAATCCCCATTTCCAAAAACGCCATCTTCCGTGTTGTCTGCGCACTCGATTAATACCGTATCTCCAAAGTCAATCCCCAATTTTTTCATGTTGTTTACGGCTTGCCCGTTCATAAAATCCCAACGCTGTTTTTTCCAAGTTTTGAAATCTATCGTGATCATTTTTTTTCTCCTAAAATTTATTTGATAAATTGATTATACACTATAACGCATTGACGAGTCAATAGGTATTTTTATGTATTACAACATTTTGCACAAAAAATGATTTTGAGGATAAAATATATTGACTAGTATGTACCCTAGGGTACCCTCAGGGTAACCTAGGGTACATACTAGTCAATATGTTTGCAAATAAGCACAATTGACCACATAAAACCCCATTTATTTTAATCAATTTAGCCTCAAAATATATACTTATCCACAAGTTATCCACAGGCTTATTTTAGGCAAAAAAACATTCAAAAACGAGGGTTTCAGGTAGGGTTTTCAACCTGCCAATTTAGGGGGTGTGGGTAATACACATCTCCCCCCCCCTAAAGGGGGGGAGAGTGTATCCCCCGTTTTGGAGGGTTTAAATACCTCTACACCCTGCCCATTTTTTTTTGTTGTTGACAAAGTAAATATTATGCGGTATAATCACTTTACCAAATAAACTTTAGGAGATTTAGAAATGATAAACAAAGATGATTTTAAAAAATACCTGGCCTTAAGAATTCAAAGGGAATGCAGGGATTTGGGAATTACAGATACAAACGCCTATGTTTTATCAATTGGGGACGATCAAAAAGCAAAGATGGCGGCTGAGATTGTTGGTTATATGCGACAGTCTGCAGAGTTGGCGTCGTTGGTGCGTGGGTAGTCTTGGCGCATAGGCGGCATATCGCCCAATTGGGGGCTTTTTAGTTGGTGTTTATGTCCTTGTAGCGGTGTTGTTTTATTTTGCCCGCACAGGGC
>Ga0304730_1001100_pt1 | contig 21181 bp, 13 predicted proteins | sample M_130628_MF_Meta_FD_190474 | JGI IMG/M metagenome (GOLD analysis project Ga0304730, IMG submission 190474) | Freshwater microbial communities from Lake Montjoie, Canada to study carbon cycling - M_130628_MF_MetaG (v2) (version 2) | ecosystem: Environmental > Aquatic > Freshwater > Lake | place...
CACGCTCGTCTCGGAGCACCGCCTTGTGGCCGACGACGGCACGGTCCTGTCGCCCGATTCGGAGCTGTCGCGACGGGGCAACTTCCGGGTGCCGTCGATGGAGGAGCTGCGGGCGGCCGTCGGCACACCGAAGTATGAGGAACTGATACGGTCGATGGGGGGAGACTACGGCTACACCATGGGGCATCGCGACGCCTCTGGTGAGCTGCTGCCGATCGTCGACCAACACCGCCGGCATCACCCGCTGATGGCCGATGCGCCGAACGAGGGTGGCGAGCGGAGTGATAACCATCCCGAGGGAGTGCACTTCATCCTCTTCGAGGACGGCCACGTCGAAAGGGCGCAGTCCGACGCGCTACACCGCGACGATCACCTCTACCGTAACCACGACGGCGAGTTTCGCGCCGGCAAGGATGCCGAGGACGCCGTCATCGGCGACTCGCACCACCAGCCGTAGCGGCCGGCGGTTCCTTGCAGGGTTCACGTCGGGGTTCACGTCGCTGCCAGCGATCGCTTGGCGGCCGCCGCCACGCCGTCGGGCGTGATTCCAAAGTGCTTGTAAAGTACCGGAGCCGGGGCCGAGGCGCCGAAGCTCTTCATGCCCACGAACTCGCCCCGCGTGCCGAGCCAACGCTCCCAGCCAAAGCCGCAGGCGGCCTCGCAGGCCACGCGGGCCGTCACCGCCCTCGGCAAAACGCTCTCGCGGTAGGCCGAGTCTTGCTGCTCGAAGAGATCCCAGCTCGGCATGCTCACCACGCGGGCCTTGACCCCGTCGGCGGCGAGCTTGTCGGCGGCCTCGAGGCAGACAGGTACCTCGCTGCCGGTGCCGATCAGGATGCAGTCGGGCTTGCCGCCGTCGGCCTCCTTGAGCACGTAGGCTCCCTTGGCCGTGCCAGTCGCGGAGCCCAGGCCGGCGGAGCGGTCGACCGTGGGGAGGTTCTGTCGTGAGAGCACGATCACCGCAGGCCGGTCCGCCCGCTCCATGACCAAGCGATACGTTTCGGCCACCTCATTGGCGTCGGCCGGGCGGAAGACCGAAAGGCCAGGGACCGCACGGGCGGTGGCGAGCTGCTCGATCGGCTGGTGCGTGGGCCCATCCTCGCCAAGGCCGATCGAGTCGTGCGTGAGCACGTAGATCACACCGAGATGGCCGATTGCCGAGAGCCGCAGCGAGGGCTTCAGGTAGTCGAGGAATACGAAGAAGGTGGCACAGTAGGGGCGGAGGCCAGAGAGCGCCATGCCGTTGCAGGCCGCGGCCATGCCGTGCTCGCGGATGCCGAAGTGAAAGTTGCGGCCCGCATAGCTGCCGTGGCTGAAGTCGCCGGCGCCCGGCACGAGCGTCATGGTCGAGGGGGCGAGGTCGGCGGAGCCGCCGAGGAACCAGGGCACAGCGGCGCTGAGGGCCTGGATCACCTTGCCGCTCGAGACGCGGCTCGCGAGCCCCTTCGCATCGGCCGGGAAGCAGGGGATCGCCTTCTCCCAGCCGGTCGGCAGCCGGCCCGCGAGGAAATCGGCCAGTTCGACCGCGCAGGCGGAGTCGAGGCCTGAGACCGTCTTTTTCCAGGCCGTGTTGGCCGCGGCGCCCCGGGCCCCGAGCGTGCCCGCGAAGTGCGCGGGTACCTCGGCCGGTACTCGAAACGACTCGTCGGTGGGCCAGCCATACGCCTGCTTCGCGCCCTTGATCTCCTCGGCACCGAGCGGCGCACCGTGCGATTCGTGCGAGCCGGCCTTCTTCGGGGCGCCGTAGCCGATCACGCTCTTGACGATCACGAGCGTCGGCTTGTTCTGCTCGGCCTTGAACGCCGTGAGGGCCTTCTTCAGGGCGGCGGTGTCGTTGGCATCGGCCACCCGCTCGACCCGCCAGCCGAGTCCCTCGAACTTCTTCCCCACGTCTTCGGTGAACGCGAGATGCGTCTCACCCTCGATCGTGATCTGGTTGTCGTCGTAGAGCCAGCAGAGGTTTGCGAGGCCGAGGTGGCCGGCGATCGACGCCGCTTCGCAGGCCACGCCCTCCATCAGGTCGCCGTCGCTGCAGAGCACGTAGGTGTCGTAGTCGAACACCGCGTGGCCGGGCTGGTTGTAATGGGCGGCGAGCCACTTCGAGGCGATCGCCATGCCGACGGAGTTGCCGCAGCCCTGGCCGAGCGGGCCGGTGGTCGTCTCGATGCCGGCGGTCATGTGGTGCTCAGGGTGGCCGGCGCAGACGCTGTCGAGTTGCCGGAACTTTTTGATCTCATCGAGCGACACGGCCGGTGCGCCGTTGGCACGGCGGATGCCGGCGAGGTGGATCAGCGAATAGAGGAGCATCGACGCGTGGCCGCAGGAGAGCACGAACCGATCGCGGTTGGGCCAGGCGGGGTCGGCTGGGTCGTACCGCAGAAAATCTTTCCACACGGTGAACGCGACCGGGGCGAGCGCCATCGGGGTGCCTGGGTGGCCGCTCTTCGCCGCCTCGACGGCATCCATGGAGAGGGTGCGGATCGTATCGATGGCGAGGCGGTCGAGGTCGGCGGACATGGGGGCTCCTTCAAGGGCTGGAAACAGACGCGAGGAGTGTAGGAAAAAAGGTGCCAGCCACCAAATCTGGGTAGTTTGACACGGCCGCCTCAAAGAGTATACATGCGTATATGTCACGGCCGAATCGAGTCTCACCCGGTGGCTTGGCGTTTCACGTCCTGAATCGATCCGTGGGACGGCGGACTTTGTTTGGTTCGCCCGCAGACTAACGACGCGTTTATTCAGACGGTCGCGGAGGCACTCATACGCGTCACACGTGATCCTCGCGCGTTGGCGGGCCACCGCAGCCGGCCGGCGACATGCTCGAAGCCGGCGGGACGTGTGAGTTCTCATCTCAAACGCTCCGGAGCGACCGCCGCGGGGCACACGTCTCACCGGCTTCTGCGCGTGCCTCCGCTCCGACTGCTCCCCCTCCGGAATCGCACAGGCAAGCGATGATGCCCCGAGCCTGATACAGGCGCGAGCATCAAGTGTGAGCCGTATAAGAGGCACCGCGATCAATGGACGGCTCAATCTCATGGCGACGCTGCGGCCGCGTGGCCGAGCGAGGCTTGACCGCACAGCTTTGCGGATCGGTTGACGGCTGCCTCAACTCCCCACATTACCCAGATTTGGTGGCTGGCACCTTTTTCACATTACCCAGATTTGGTGGCTGGCACCTTTTTTCTACCGCTGGAGATGGCGGCGGTAGGCGTCGTCGAGGTCGGCGTAGCTCCGCTTGCAGAGACGCGCGAGCGTGTCAGGATCGGCTGTGCCCTGGTAGACGCGGGCGAGGTACTCCACGAACGACTCCCGGTAGCGGCCTCCCTCGCCGTTCATGAGGAAGTCGGCCTGGCCGGCGATCTGGCTGTAGACCTGCTGGAGCCGCTCATGGGCCTGGAACGCTTTGCGTCCCAGGCCGCAGAGTTCGGCGAACGGCACGTAGAACTCCTCGTCGAGCCGATCCTTCGCGGCGGGGGCACGGCCGGCGTCGCGGCCGCCCACGGTCCAGCCGAAGCCGGTCGCCTGCAAAGACTCCATGTAGCAGGCCGCCGCCTCGATCGCCCAGAAACCGCATCGCTCACCCGCCTGCTGCCGCGCCTTCTCGGCATCGGCGCGGCCCTCGGTAAACAGCTGGTGCGTGGCCTCGTGATGAATCGTGATCGGATCGGGCTCCGGCGGATCGGCTGCCTCGTCCGCGAAACACCAGATCGTCTTCGTCGGTGTCCAGTAGATGCCGTTGGTCATGCCGACCCGCGGTTCGAGCGGCTCGAGTTCTGAAACGTATTGGCCGCGGCCGGCGCAGAGAATCGCGGAGTGGGGTGTGTGCACGGGCGTGCGGCCACGGCCCGCCAGCCGCTTCTCGAGGTCAGCTGGCTCGAAGGCATACGCGCCGAAGACCTGCCGCCAGGCGTCGCGGGTCTCCTGCAGTTTCTCCGCGAGCACGGCGGCATCGGCAAGACTGGCGGCGGTCACGATCTCCCAGTGGTCGGAGTGGAACTCGCGGCCGTGCTTCACGTCGCGGGGCTTGGCCTCGTCGTCCGCGGCCGACACCCAGCGGCCCCGGTCGGAACGCTCGCCGCCGCGATACCGCTCGAGCCTGGCCTTTGGCATCCAGCCGAATGCCGGATCGTAGGCTTCGCCGCGATCAAGCCGCTTCGCGGCCTCCGGCCAGAGCCAGTCGTCACCCCTCTTCACCCATCCGCCGGCCTCGCGGGCCCGCTCATGGTGCGGGTCATCGCGGAGCGCCTCGTGCAGCAGTCGCAGGGCTTCGCACGAGCGCTGGGCCAGTGGCGGGGCATCGGCAGCGGGCTTCGCCAGTTCGTCGCGGGTGGGCGTGCGGTCGTGGCCGCCGGCCGCGAACACCGCATGCTCGAACAGCCCCGCGGCGCGGGATCGTCGCGCTGCCATGAAGTCGTTCCAGACCGCCTCCTCGTCGGGCGTGTCCACCGTCTCGGGCTTCTCGATCCGCGACGGGATTCGCACGATGAGTTGGCGTTCGCCGGCGGCGGGAAGGTGCCAGTTGGTGATCACCTCCGCGAGCGAGGGATCACCAGCCTCGGTGGCGCGGCGGGCGAGGGTGCGGGCTGCGGCGGCGAATGTCTCGTCGAGTTCGGCGAGGCTGCGGGCCGGCGGCTTGTCGGCCGCCGTGGCGGGCGTTGCCGCCAGCAGCATCGCCACGCCGGCCGCCAGAGCGCCCATGAGTGCTCGGTGCCGGCGGCTCCGCATCGACCGCCTCTCGCTGGATGGCACGTCAGGATTCGGCAAACGCCGAGTCGAACTGCCGGTGGCTTGGTGCGAAGTCGAGGTTCTTCACGAACCGGGCCGCCTCGGCGGCGCCGTGCTCGCGGTCCATGCCGCAGTCTTCCCACTCGACCGACAGCGGGCCTTCGTAGCCGACCTGGTTGAGCGCCCGGATGATCTCCTCGAAATCGACACCACCGCGGCCCGGCGAGCGGAAGTCCCAGCCGCGGCGGGGATCGCCGAAGTTGATGTGGCTGCCGAGGATGCCCGTGCGGCCGTTGAGCGTGACGATCGCGTCCTTCACGTGAACGTGGTAGATCCGATCGGGGAAAGACCGGATGAACTCCACCGAACTGACGCCCTGCCAATGGAGGTGGCTGGGATCGAAGTTAAATCCAAACTCCTCGCGTCGGCCGAGGGCGTCGAGCGCCCGCTGGGCCGTGAAGATGTCGAAGGCGATCTCGGTCGGGTGCACCTCGAGCGCAAACCGCACACCGCACTCGGCGAACACGTCGAGGATCGGATTCCACCGCTCGGCGAACTCAGCGAAGCCGGCGTCGATCATCGCGTCGGTCACGGGCGGGAACGAATAGAGGAGGTGCCAGATCGACGAGCCGGTGAAGCCGTTGACGACCGAGACCCCGAGTTTCTGGGCGGCGCGGGCGGTGTTCTTCATTTCTTCCGCAGCCCGCCGATTGACGCCCGCGGGGTCACCGTCGCCCCAGACGTGTGGCGGAAGAATCGACTTGTGCCGCTCGTCGATTCGGTCGCAGACGGCCTGGCCGACGAGGTGGTTTGAGATCGCGTACACCGAGAGGTCGTGCCGCTCGAGCGTGTCTCGCTTGGCGGCGCAGTAGCCGCTCTCCTTCAGCGCCCGGGAGACGTCGAAGTGGTCGCCCCAGCAGGCGAGTTCCAAGCCCTGGTAGCCAAACTCGCGTCCCTTGCGGGCGAGGTCTTCCAGCGGCAGGTCTGCCCACTGGCCGGTGAACAGCGTGACGGGACGGGGCATGCGACGAACTCCGTGGCGAAGGGTGGCCGGAACCTGAGCCCGTGATTGTGCCACATCCCCGCGGACGGGCAACAGTCATGCAGGCCGCGGCTCGGGGCTGCCCACGCCCTCTCGCTGGACGTTCGCCTCGGGCATCCAGGCTCGTCTACTGCCGGACGACGCGGCGGAGTAGCCACCAGCCCCAGAGCGTGATCAGCACGTTCCCCATCCAGACGGCCATCGGCGGCACGCTGCCCCGCTTCGCCTGGTCGACGCCGAGCATGAAGACGGGGTAGTAGACGATCAGGATCGGCAGGAAACAGAGGAAGAAGCTGGTGAGGAAGTCGGCGTTCCGCATCCGGATCGCCATCGGGGCCCCGACGAGCACGAAGCAGAGGCAACTGAATCCATTGGCCCAGCGTCTCCAGGGCTCCATCACGATCCGGTGGAGCCGGTTGCGTTCGTTCTTGAGGAGTTCGCGTTCGTTTCCGGTGAACTGAGGAAGGGTGGTCTCGGCTCGGCCGGTGAGCATGCCCATCGCGGTCTTGCCGGCGACGAGCTGCTCGATGCGGTCGATCTTCTTCGTCTGTTCGACGCGGGCCGTGGTGAACTGGGCCATGGGAATCTCGGAAGGGCTCGTCGAGGCGGTGCCCTTGCGGCTCACGGCGTCGAGGGGCACCTCGCGGACGATCGAGTCGGGAAACGACGCGGTGTAGTCGCCCATGTGGAGCGTGCCGTCGCGGAAGATGACCACCAGATTGCCGTTGGTCGGGTTGGCCCGGAGCTCGGCCTCGGCCGCCGACACGGTGGCGGGAGGTCCGCCGCTGCCCCCCGACTGGAACGAGAGCGTGGGGCGGATGAGCCGCCTGCCATCGACCGCCTTCACGTTGATCGAGATCTGCGGCGTGCTGTACGACCGCTGCTGCCGCAGCCGGCCGTAGATGATCTGCTCCACGCTGTTGACGACCACACGGCGGACGCCGTCGCGGCCCCACGACACGGCCACGTCGTTGAGCCACACCGAGACGAAACTGACCACCAGGGCGAGCATGGCCGCCGGCCAGACGATCGCCATCGGAGAGACACCGGCAGCCTTCAGGGCGATCACCTCGTTGGAGGCCGACATCCGCCCGAACACGCTGGCAACCGCAAACAGCATCGTGCCGGGCACGGCGAAGCGCATCGCCTCGGGAAGCACGTAGGGGACGAGCATCAGGATCTGGATGAGCCCGAGCCCCTGCTGCTGGGCCTCGCGGACGAGACCCACCACGAGCATGAACAGCGTGAGCGCAGTGAGCGCCACCAGGAACACCTGGAGCAGTTCCCAGAGCACGTATCGAGAGATGATCCGCATGGCGGCGGGAGTGTAGCCGCGGCCTCGCCGTCGGCGGCAGGCCGATTTGAGGCGGAAACCTCGGGCGTTTCGGGGGTGCCTGGGTATGCGGGGTGGCCCGGGGCTTGTCGGGACGGAAGGGCTGGGCGACCATGAGCGGCCCGTGCTGGGGCGTTTGGGGGATCTCCCAGCCCCTCGCCGAGCGTTCGCCTGTCGTCACCATCTGGAGTTCACGATGTTGCTGCGTCGCCTGTGTCTCTGTCTCGTCGCCCTGTCTGCCGCGGCCGCCGGCCTTGTCGCCACTGCCCAGCAGCCCGCCGCGGGGGTGAAGAAGCCCAACATCCTCGTGATCTGGGGCGACGACATCGGCACCTGGAACGTCAGCCACAACAGCCGCGGGATGATGGGCTACCGCACGCCCAACATCGACCGCATCGCCCGCGAGGGAGTTTCGTTTACCGACTACTACGGCCAGCAGAGCTGCACCGCGGGCCGGGCCGCGTTTCTCGGCGGCAACTGCCCGGTTCGCACGGGCATGACGAAGGTGGGGCTGCCGGGGGCCAAAGAGGGCTGGCAGAAGACCGACGTGACGATCGCGACGGTGCTCAAGAGCCTCGGGTACGGCACGGCGCAGTTCGGCAAGAACCATCAGGGCGACCGCGACGACCACCTGCCGACGATGAACGGCTTCGACGAGTTCTTCGGCAACCTGTATCACCTGAACGCCGAGGAGGAGCCGGAGCACCGCGACTATCCCGGCGACATGAAGCTCCCCAGCGGCAAGACCTTCCGCGAGACCTACGGCCCCCGCGGCGTGCTCAAGTGCAAGGCCGACGGCAAGGGGGGGCAGACGATCGAAAACACCGGGCCGCTCACGAAGAAGCGGATGGAGACGATCGACGAGGAGACGCTCGCCGCCGCCAAGGACTACATCCAGCGGCAGGTGAAGTCTGACACGCCGTTCTTCTGCTGGTGGAACGCCACGCGGATGCACTTCCGCACGCACATGAAGCAGGAGAGCCTGGGGAAGAGCGGCCAGGACGAGTACAGCGACGGAATGGTGGAGCACGACGGCCACGTGGGAGTGTTGCTCGCGGCCCTCGACGACCTCGGCATCGCCGACGACACGATCGTCCTCTACTCCACCGACAACGGCCCCCACTACAACACCTGGCCCGACGCCGGCACCACGCCTTTCCGCAGCGAGAAGAACTCCAACTGGGAGGGTGCCTACCGCGTGCCGGCGTTCGTCCGCTGGCCCGGGAAGTTCCCTGCCGGCACGACACTCAACGGCCTCGTGGCCCACGAAGACTGGCTGCCGACCTTCGCCGCCGCCGCGGGCGACGCCACGATCAAAGACAAACTCGCCAAGGGCGTGTCGCTCGGCGGCCGGCAGTACCGCAACTTCATCGACGGCTACAACCAACTCGATCATCTGTTGGGCAAGGTGCCGCAGTCGCCGCGGAACGAGTTCTTCTATGTCAACGACGACGGCCAGATCGTGGCCATTCGCTACTCCGACTGGAAGGCGGTGTTTCTCGAGAACCGCGGCGAGGCGTTTGAGGTCTGGCGGGAGCCGTTCACCGAACTCCGCGTCCCGCTGCTCTTCAATCTCCGCCGCGACCCCTTCGAGAAGGCGCAGCACAACGCCTCGGTCTACAACGACTGGTTTCTCGACCATGCCTTCGTGGCGGTGCCCCTCCAGCAGATCGCCGGCCGGTTCTTGATGAGCATGAAGGAGTATCCGCCGAGCCAGACGCCCGGCTCCTTCAACCTCGACAAGATCCAGAAGCAGATCGAGGCCGCCGCCGCGGGGCGGTAGGCGTCATGCCGCCCGGCGGTGGGCCACCTCGGGAAACGCCTCGCTGAAGGCGTGGCCGCTCTTGGAGCGGATGCCGAGGGCCGTGAGCAGCCGGCGGCGGCACGTGCGGAAGGGAATGGCCACGCAGCGGTGGGCGCGGATCCACCAGGGCCGCAGCCGCTGCATGTCGCTCAGGCTCAAGCCCACCTGGTCGGGCCGGTGCTTCACGCGGTGCTTGAGCAGGTGATAGTCGTCGCACCGCTGGAGCAGGCGGAGCACGCCGCCGAGCAGCGTCCGGGCCAGCCGGCTTCTCGTCGGAATTCCAAACGAGATCTGGTAGTCGATCAGGCAGGGCCGGCCGTTGTCATCGACCAGGATGTTTTCCCGCTTGTGGAGGTCGACGTGGGCGACGCCCCGGCGATGGACCTCGTCGAGAATCGCCTCGAGCTGCGGGAAAAACCAGTCGTCGACGTGCTCGCCCTCCGCAAGCGCGTGGCCCTCGATCCATTCGTGGGCGATGGCTGTTGCCACTGCGTCGCCTCCCACGCGGATGTCGCCAAGCGACACCGGCGTGCCTTCGATGCCGGCGAGGCGGTCCATGAACCATCGCTCGCGGGCGGCGAGGGCTCGGCCCAGCCATCGCATCGGCACGAGGCCGATTCGCTGTGTGCGGTTGAACTTGCATTTTGCGGTGCGGGTGGCCGACCGGTAGACGGCCGTCGCGGCCCACGAGTCGTGCTTGAGGATCTCGACACGGCGAAACGTCTCGCCGTCGAGCGTGATCGTGGCCGGCGGGTCGGCGGCGCCGAGAGCCCGGAAGGTGGCCGGCCTTGGGCGGGCGGCGGCATGGCCGCCAGCCGAAACGTGGGAACACACCACCGCACCATTCGACATCGTTCCGCCCCCGCCAGCCGCGGGTCGGTCACGACGACCCGTGGCATGGCGATCGACCGTGGCGGTGGCACCGCTTGATCGAGTTTAGGGGGGCTGTTCGGTCCACCGTGGACGCCGCGGCTTCGTCAGGCCGCAGGGTCGCCCCGTCTTGCCGAGTGGGGCGGCAGGGGCGGGCCTCAGGCTTGCCGGTACCGCCGACGAACTGCGTAGGCCATGGCTCCGAGGCCTGCGGCAGCGAGCGCGATCACAGTCGGCTCAGGCACCACGATCACGTCGCCGGATGACTGGGAGAAGGTGAGGGTCTGGGAACCCGAGAGCAGCTGGTAGGTGCCGCTGCCCAGGGGTGTCCATGTGCCCGTGTAGTAGCCGGACGATTCGATCGCGGCGAGCGAACCGGTTGACGACCCGGTGAAAGAGAATACGTCGAACGTGGTGTTGTCGGCGATCGCACTGCTCCCGAACACGATCGACATGGTGCCGCCGTACGTCAGGCCGCCCGCATCGAGGATACTGACGCCGTCGTAGGCGGTGCCGCGGGTGCCGGCGGAGGCGATCTCGATCACCGTGCTGCTCGTCGGCGTGAGCACGAGCGAGGCGAGCGTGATCACGCCCGGGCTCGCGCCGGGAGTGAGGGTGCCACTGATGGTGACCGGGCCGTTGATCGTGCCGGTGCCCATCAGCCAGGCGGACGCGGCGACCGAGAGACTTCCGGAGCCGAGCACACCGTTGACCTTGAGCCCGCCGGCCGAGACCGTGGTGGCTCCGGTGTAGGTGTTGTTGCCGGTCACGGTGAGGATGCCGCTGCCGAGCTTTTGGAATCCGCCCGCGCCGCTGATCGCGGTCGAGAGTGAGGAGTCGACTGACTTGTTGACGATAAACGTCCCCGCGTTGGAGAGGCTCGCCTGCGAGAGCGATCCGCCGTTGCCGAGCGTCGCGCCGCCCCCCGCCGCGATCGACATCGTGCCCGTGACGGCGCCGGTGAGGGTGGCACTGCCGCCGTTGATCACGGAGAGCGTGCCACCGAGGTCGCCGAACGATGCCGCGGCCGTGAGCGACTGCGTGCCGGTGTACGAGGCTGCGTTCGCGAGCGTACCGCCGTTGTGGGTGATGTTGTTGGCAACAGAGAGACTGTTGAGGTCGAGCGTGGCGCCTGCCGAGAGCGTCATGGTGCCAGTGCCGAACGCGTTCGCGTTGCCGGCCTTGAGCGTGCCGGTGGAGACGGTCGTTGCCCCGGTGGAGGTGCTGCTGCCGGTTACGGTCAGCATGCCGCTGCCGAGTTTCTGGAATGCACCGGACCCGGTGAGCGCGGTCGAGAGCGTGGTGCTGCCCGACTTGTTAACCGTAAACGTTCCGGCGTTGGAGAGGCTCGCCTGCGAGAGCGATCCGCCGTCGCCGAGCGTCGCACCGCCCCCCGCCGCGATCGACATCGTGCCGGTGACGGCGCCGGTGAGGGTGGCACTGCCGCCGTTGATCACGGAGAGTGTGCCGCCGAGGGCGCCGAACGATGCCGCGGCCGTGAGCGACTGCGTGCCGCTGTACGAGGCTGCGTTCGCGAGCGTGCCGCCGTTATTGGTGATGTTGTTGGCGATCGCCAGGGAGTTGAGATCGAGCGTAGAACTCGCGGAGAGCGTCATGCTGCCGCTCCCGAACGCGTTTACGTTGCCGGCCTTGAGCGTGCCTGCCGATACGGTGGTGCCGGCTGAGTAGGTATTGCTCGAGCTCAGGGTGAGCAGCGCCGTACCCGACTTGATCAGGCCGCCGTTCGAGATGGGACCGCTGAAGGTCGAGGTCTGCACGGTGGTGAGGGTACGGGCGGCGTTACCAAGATCCACGGTGCCACTGAAGGCGAGGCCACCGGTGGCTGTCGCATCGCCGAAGGCGACGTCGCCACCCACGGTCACGTTGTTCGCGAACGTGCGGGCAGCGTTATCGGTGCCGGAGGTGAGCGTGCCGCCGTTAAGGCCGAGCGTGCCGGATCCAAAAGCAGAGTTGTGGCCTCCGCGGAGCGTGCCCGCGGAGAGCGTGGTGGGGCCGGTGTAGGAGTTCGCACTACCGAGGATCAAGGTTCCACTCGTCGTCTTCGTGAGTCCGGCCGAACCAGCGAGAGTCGCAGAAACTCTGCCTGCCTGACCGTCGTACGCGACGACGTTGTTGGTCAGCGTGCCGGTCTGAACGGTTCCGCCCGTGAACGAGACAGTACCCGTGCGAGCGATGCTGAACGTTCCGAGGTCGAGCACACCCCCTGCGGCGACCAAGTTGCCCGAGGCCGTGCCGAACGCGAACGCGTTGCCGGCGATCAGCGTCCCGTTTGTCACGGTGGTCGGGCCAGAGTAGGAGTTCGAGGCGGACAGGGTGAGCGACCCAGTGCCGGCTCGTTCGATCGATACCGTGCCAGTGCCGGAGGTGTTGTCGACGATCGGAATCGAGAACGCTGCCGTTCCCGTCGTCGCCCCGCCAATCTTCAGCACGCTCGTGCCGCCGCCGTTGTTTCGGATCGAACCCGTGCCTGTGGTGGCTGCCTTCGCCAGTGAAGCGAACTCCTGATTGAATCCATTGAGGTCGAGAATCCCGCCATTGCCGTTGCTCGTTGCCCATGAGACGTCGGTCGTCGTCGGCAGGGCGTTGTTGACGCCGAGTCTGACGACGGCGTTGTTGCCAGCGTTGAACTCCGTAATACCCGTGTAGGTGCTCTGCGAGTTGAGCGTGACCGTACCGGTGCCGCCTGATGAACCTGCAGCGAACTGGAGGCCTGTGCTCCCGCTGATGATGGCGCTTGACGTCAGCGTGATGTCATTGCCGCTCGTCGCACCGATCATCGTCCGGTTGCCGGTCGACGAGTTGATGATCGCGCCCGAAACCACCGCGCCCGTGGACAATCCTACGATTCCAGCGTTGCCCACGCCCGTTGTATTGATCGTGACGGCCGACGATAGCGTTCCGGAGGAGATATTGATCCGCGACGCGTTGCCGGAGGAGGGCGCACCTTGCAGGGTGAGCGTGCCGCCGGTGACGTTGCCAAAGAATCCGATGGTTTGGTTGCCGGTGCTGCCGGTGTTGTTGATGTTGAGGTTGAGCCCGCTTCCCACGACAACAGTACCTAGTAGCTGGCGCGTTGTAGTCGCTTCGGGAGCCAACGTGTAGTTCGTCACGTTGAAGAATGCCGTGCCAGACGCGCCCATCGTAACCGAGCTGCTCAGCGTGAGGACCCCCGCGGTGCCTTCCATGAACGCGTTGTTCGTCGCGCCGGGCCAACTGACGAGTGTGCCCGTCGCCGAGCCGGTTCGCCACGTGTTGGTGGTCGTCCACGTACCGGAACCGCCGGTGCCAGCACCAACGCCGTTGGCATCCCAGTAGTAGTCGGCGGCCTGTGCGACGGTCATGCCCGAGGCAAGGAATGCGACGCTCACCATAGCGGCCAGGGCTCGGTGCAGGCCGATCCGGAACGTCGTGGCGGACCCGACTGGAGCGATCGGGCGGAACAAACGCGTTTGATTCCGAAGCATGGAGTCGCCTTGCGATAGGGCTCACACGGCGCGACATCCGGTCGCCACCATCGAGCGGTGAGTGATTCAAGGACGAAACATCGCGGCCGTGATCCAATCAAAGCCGCGGAGTTCGGAACGTCTGACGAGCCAAGCCTGGGGAACCGGAGCGTCAGATCCTTCGTGCGGAAGTCTGACTCTCGCGCGTAAGCAATCTGCGAAAGGGATATGAGTTTTTTGTGAGGACTTTGTGAGGGATTCGTGAGGTCACGAAAACGCCCGATTCGAGTCGGGTAGGCAAACGGCGTGCCAGTTGTTCGCCGAGTATCGGAAAAGTCACCGAAGCTTTTTGCGGCCCGGGAATTCGATCGCCGCGGACCTCAACGGCAGGCTCCTGCGGCCCCTTAGGAGGAGGGGTCAATGCCCGTGGAGCAGGCAGAGGCCGCGAAGGGCGTGCGCGCCGGCGCGGCAACGGTTTGCCTTGCCGCAGGTTGAAAACCTGCGCTACGAGGAGGAGGAGGCGGTAGGGGCTGCCCGCAGGTTGCCAACCTGCGGCTACGAGGAGGAAGGAGGAGGAGGCGGTAGGGGGTGCCCGCAGGTTGCCAACCTGCGGCTACGAGGAACAAGGAGGAAGAGGCGGTAGGGGGTGCCCGCAGGTTGCCAACCTGCGGCTACGAGGGCCGGGAGCAGGGATGGCCCGGCGGGCGTGTATTCAGAACTTCTGAATCATGTCGAAGCCGAGCATCGTCTGCTGGTTGCTCACGCCGTCGTTGTAGGCCCGCCGCGGGCCCGTGGGGCCGCCGAAGAAGTCCCAGCGGAAGCAGGGCCGCATCAGGAAGTTGCCCGTCGGCACCCAGTTGGGGCCGAGCGTCAGGGAGTAGAAGTTGCCCGGCAGTGGCACGTGGTTGGGATTGCTCGGCCGGTTGAGACCCACGCGGGTGCCGTTGGTGTCTTGAAACCACTCGAAGCGGGCCCCCCAGAGCCAGGTCTTGCTCACGCGGTAATACAGGTATTGGTCGATGCCGGCCCAGAGGGCCGTGCCGCCGCCGGCGAGTGCGTCGGCCTGCGTGCCGAGCCACTGGTGGAAGACATACTCCACGTTGTCCGTGGGCCGCCATTCGCAGAGCAGGCTGTAGCGGGTGCGGTTCGCGGAGGTGAGCGGCGGCGCCGGCTGAAAGAGAGGCGAGAAGTCGTTGCCCTCGTTGCCGCTGATGATCGCGAACGACGTGGCAAATGAGTTATCGTCGTTCTTCGCCCGGATCCGGCCAAGGAAGTTGGCATTGCTGTAGGGCGAGGCGAGGTTGTTCCAGCCGTTGACGATCCCGGCATCGACCTCGACGTTGTCGGAGGCTTTCCAGTTGACGAGGCCGCCCCAGTGATTGAACGGTCCGGCGAACTGGTAGCTGTAGGACTTTTGATAGAAGAAGTTGCCCACGGCGGGCACGCCCTCGTAGCCCACGATCGTGTAGAAGTGGCCGAGCTTGAGCGAGATGTCTTGATTGCCGACTTCGGCATAGAGCTGTGGGATCGCGAGGCCGTAAAACTCGCCGCTGTTCCAGTCTTGCGGGCCGGGGTTTGTCTCCCAGCCGAGCGACGTCGCCAGCGGGAAGTCTTCGCCGTAGAGCAGGTCTGTCCGGTAGCCGATCCCGGTGGAGCCGTCGGTGGGGAGCGTGCGCTCGGCGATGAAGTAGACCTGGTTCATCATCGCCTCGTTGGCGCGATCGACGGCGTTGTAGGGGCCGTTGAACTTGCTCGGCGGCACGCCGAAGTTGCCGATGAAGCCGCCGTCGAGCCAGCCGGACACGCGGCTGCGCCCGCCCTCGCCAAACAGAAACCAGTCCTGCCCGAAGGGGATCAGGCCGGTCATCGTGTCGTCGGTCAGCACGGGATCGAACGACTCGAACGAGCCCACCTGGCCCGGTCGTCCGACAAAAGCTTCCTCCTGGGCCGCAGCCCCCGAGGCCACGACCATCCCGATCACCGCCGCCACGACCGCTGCGCCGCCACGCATAGAGATACCCCCCCGGTTGAATTCCCGAGGAGTCATCGGCCAGAGATTCGGCACGACCGTCATCCGACGCACGACCGGCAGAAAAGTCACAGCCGGTCATCCTGTCTTCCGCGACCCGCAGATCTTGCCGCGCGTGCCGCGGTGGGCAGCAGGCCCGCTTGTGCGCGCGGAGCAGGCCGCACCAGGAAAGCCCGGGCCTCAGCCGTGGGCCGTCTCGTCGGAGCGGGCCGCCTCGACCATCCGTCGGTAGACCGCGATCGCCGTCGCTGCTGTTCGGGTTGCCGCGGAAAAGTTGCCCTCGGCGATCGGCTTTCGAGCCTCCGACACGGCGTCGAGGAGCCGGTCGCGGTCGCGGCTCGACAGGCCGTCGGCAGCCGACTCGACGCTGGCGATGATGCCCTCGAGGAGCTGCGCCGACGCCGCACAGCCATAGGTGCGGTAGGGGCCACTGCCGAGCTTCGCCCCCGGCCGGAGCACGCGGACATCATCGCCTGCAGGAGCGATCGAACCGAGAAAGGCTGCGAGCAGCGATCCCAGGAAGGCCAGCCCCATCACGACCGAGACGGCGAACGCCAGCGCCTGGGCGAGGCCCTCTCCCAGGCTTGCTTTCGCGCCGTCGGTGGTGAGCACACCATACGCGACGAGCGCCGCAAGCAGGCTTGCGGCGGCGGCGGCCAAGAGCCCCCAGGGCACGGGGCGGCGATCCGCGGCCGCCGGCATCTCTTCGGAAAGCGGCCATGAGGTTGGATCGGCGCCGTCGCGCGATGCCTCGTTCTCGCCGGCCCGGGCAACGATCACCGTGACGTTGTCAGGGGCGCCTCGCACCAGCGACAGCCCCACGAGCGCGGCGGCCGCTTCTTTCGGTGGCAGGCTGCCCGCCAGCAGGCCGATCTCTTCGTCGGCGACCTGCCCCGACAGGCCGTCGCTGCAGAGCAGAAACACGTCGCCCACCTCGACCGGAAATGGGCCCTCGACGTCGACCTTCACCTGCGGGTGGGGGCCCAGCGAGCGGGTGATGATGTTCTTGGGGATCGCATCCTCGACCCCCGCGGGCCGATGGGCCTCCATCTCCCAGGCGAGGGAATGGTCGCACGAGAGCTGATCGATCGTGGTTCCCCGGATGCGGTAGGCGCGGCTGTCGCCAACATGGCCGACAAGGGCGCCGCGGGGCACGACCGCGAGGGCCGTGCACGTGGTTCCCATGCCCTTCATGTCGAAGGCGTTTTCACCCCGGGAGTGAATCTCCGCATTGGCCTGCTCGATGCTGAGCTTGAGTGCCAGCGGCGGTGAGCGCGTGGCGGTCTTCTCGTAGGCGAGCGGCACATGCTCCACGGCCAGGGCACTGGCCATCTCGCCCGCGGCGTGGGCGCCCATGCCGTCGGCCACCACGAAGAGCCAGCCGCGGCGGCGATACTGCTCCATGCCCCAGGGCGCGAGCACGGCCTTGGAGTCTTGGTTGTTCGCCCGCCGGCGACCGATGTCGGTCAGGTCGCAGTAGTCGAGGGTGGTGCCAGATCCCACGCGTCGGACCCCGGAAAGGCGGGAGGTTGGGCAAAGGAAGGGAAGGATCGAAAGTCTAGCCAGCCGGCGGCCTCGTCGCGACCTGGCGTCGGCCGGGCAACCTGGGCAGTTGCTGCCGATCTGGCGGTGGCCGCAGTTCCCGCCTATCGTCCGCCCCCATGCGTGGTGCCTTTTTGCTCGCCGTCGCCGTCACCATCGTCGCATCGCCGGGTTGCGTGCAGCGGCGGATGACGATCCGCTCCAATCCGCCCGGGGCGCTCGTCTACGTCGATGACTACCAGCTTGGCACCACGCCGGTGTCGCACGACTTCGTCTACTACGGCACGCGGAAGATCAGGCTGGTGAAGGACGGCTACGAAACGCTGACCGTCCGGCAGCCCTTTCCAGTTCCGTGGTACGAGATCTTCCCGCTCGACTTCGTCACCGAGAACCTCATTCCCTGGGAGGTCCGCGACGAGCGGGTGGTCGAACTCGCGATGCAGCCGGCGGCCTCGACACCCGCCGAACTCGTCGTGTCTCGCGCAGAGCAGGTGCGGCTCGCCGCGGGCAGCTTGCCTCCTGTGGCACCCCAGGCCGTTGTTCAACCCGTGCCGGCTGCCCAGCCGGTGCTGGCACCGCCCCCCTCGCTGCCGCCGATCCAGCAGTACGCGCCGCAGCCGTTGCCGGCGCCGCCCCAGCAACCGCTCGTGCTACCGCCGCCGCAGGGGATGCAGGGACTCCAGCCGCCGATGCGAAACGCACCGTCGCAGGGCATCCCGTCGCTCGGCGTGCCATAATCGCGGCATGCTGCGCGACGACCTTCCTCACTGCTCTCCCGCCCGCGATGCCGTCGAGGCCCGCAAGCTCGACCGATTCCGGGGCATGCTCCGTGAGGTGCTGCCGCGGAATGGCTTTTATGCCGCCAAGCTCGCCCGCGTGGCCGATCCGCATGGCATCAGGTCGCTCGCCGACCTTGCCGACTGGCCCTTCACCTTCAAGGAGGAGCTCGTCGAGGCGGCGGCCGTCACCGGCCGGCCCGGCAACCTCACGTTTGGGCCGGAACGCTATGCACGCTATCACCAGACGAGCGGCACGCACGGCCGGCCGCTGCCGGTCTACGACACGGCGGATGATTGGGCATGGTGGATGACGTGCTGGCGGACGATCCTCGACCGCGGTGCCGTGGCGGCCGGTGACCGGGTTGTCGTTGCCTCGTCGTTCGGGCCATACGTCGGTTTCTGGAGCGGCTTCGATGCAGCGATTGCTCGTGGGGCGATGGCGATCCCGACCGGTGGCATGACGAGCCTGGCGAGGCTGGAACTGATCCGCACGCTGGGCGGCAGCGTGCTCCTGGCGACTCCGAGCTACGCGCTGCATCTCGCCGAGGTGGCGGCCGAGGCGAAGATCGATGCCGCCGCGCTCGGCGTGCGGTTGGTGATCGTCGCCGGAGAGCCGGGGGGCTCCGTGGCTGCCACGCGGTCACGGATTGCGACCGCCTGGGCTGCCGACGTGCTCGATCATGCCGGCGCCACGGAGGTCGGTCCCTGGGGTGTGGGCGATCATCACGGCGACGGCCTGGATGTGATCGAGGAGTGGTTTCACCCCGAGTTTCTCGCGCTCGAGACCGGCGGGGCCGCCGAGCCGGGGCAGCTCGCCGAACTGGTGCTCACCACGCTCGGCCGGTGCGGGGCACCGGTGATCCGTTATCGGACCGGTGACGTCGTGCGGCCCGTCTGGGCCTCCGTTGCTGATGTGGAGGCCGGCGCCTGCCCGTGGGTCCGGCTCGACGGCGGCATCCTCGGCCGCACCGACGACATGCTGGTGATCCGGGGCGTCAACGTGTTTCCGCACGCCATCGACGAGATCGTGCGCGGCTTTCCGGAGGTCGTCGAGCACCGACTCACGGCCACCACCCGCGAGAGCCTCGACGAACTCGCACTCGACATCGAGGATCGGCTCGACGACCCTGGCCGCGTTGTCCGTGAACTGAAGATCCGCCTCGGACTTCGCGTCGACGTGCAGACCGTGCCGATCGGCAGCCTGCCGCGGTTCGAAGGCAAGGGGCGGCGGTTCGTCGATCGCAGACGCCAGCCCGGAGGTGACGCATGACATCAAACCAGCCCGTGCCGACGGCGATCCGTCGGGCCGCCGCCGACGGCAGCGCCGGCAACGCCATTGAGATCGACTGGAACGACGGCGCGACGGCCCGCTACACCGCGAAGCTGCTCCGCGACGCCTGCCCATGCGCCACCTGCCGGGAGAAGCGGTCGGCCCCGCAGCCGGCGCCGATGCTGCAGGTGCTGCGCCCTGAGGAACTGGTGCCGCTGAAGGTGACGGGCATGCAGCCGGTGGGGCAGTACGCCTACTCGATCGGCTTCTCCGACGGGCACGACACCGGCATCTACACGCTCGAGTATCTCCGCGAGCTGGGATGCGAGAAGCAGCAGCCGTAGCGGAGGTGATCGTCGTAGCCGCCGGTTGGTAACCTGCGGTTGCATTGGTGCTGGTGCAGGTTGCCAACCTGCACCTACGTGGGGCGTGCGACAGCGTCCGGCACCGTAGCCGCAGGTTGGTAACCTGCGGGCGTGTAGCGCAGGTTTTCAACCTGCGGTGTGCAGGCACAGGTTGAAAACCTGTGCTACGGGAGCAGGTTTTGAATACCTGTGCTACGAGAGTCCGCAGGCGGCGGCGTTCACCACCGCCGCGATCCGTACCGCGTCGTGACAGGCATCTTCGCTCGCCCCGAGGTGGAGCAGGCTCGCCTCGTGGTTCTTGATGCAGAGCTCGCATCCAGCGAGCGCCGCGCAGCCGAGGCTCATCAGCTCGAAGTCGAGTTTCGACGTGGCTGGCTGGGCCATCCGGCTCATTCGCAGCCGCGGGGATCTTGCCTCGTAGCTCTCCTTGCCCAGCATGTGCCGGAAGCGGTAGTAGACGGTGTTCATCGCCATCAGGCCGGCGGCGGCGACCGCGTCGGAGAGCACGGAGGAGGCCGCGTCGCCGAGGCCCGCACGGGTGTCTGATTCCAGGGCGGCGGTGAGCGGCCGGCAGCGGACGAACCGGGCCGCCGCCAGCGCTACGCCGAGGGCCTGGGCCGGCTGGAGGTTCTCGCCGGTCAAGACGGCCCCCACGTTGAGGCGGATGTCCTTGAGGTCGTCTGGAAGGCTGTCGCGAATGGCGTCGGTGGCAGGCGTGGGAATCGACATGGCTGGTTTCTGGAACAGGAGGAAGAGCGGAGTCGAGTGAAGCCCGGGGATTGTAGCCGTTCGTTGAAGGCGGGCCGCGAAGGATGCTACCTTCGGGAGATTTTTTTCCCGCCCCGCAGAGCCGTTCCATGCCACGTCGAGACGACCTGCACACCATCCTCCTGATCGGGTCCGGCCCCATCGTCATCGGCCAGGCCTGCGAGTTCGACTATTCCGGCACCCAGGCCTGCAAGGCCCTCCGCGAGGACGGCTACCGGGTGGTGCTGGTCAACTCGAACCCGGCCACGATCATGACCGACCCGGGCACGGCCGACCGCACCTACATCGAGCCGCTCACCTGGCAGACGCTCGAAAAGGTGATCGAGATCGAGAAGCCCGACGCCGTGCTCCCCACGCTCGGCGGCCAGACGGCGCTCAACCTGGCGTTGGAACTCGCGAAGCACGGTGTGCTGGATAAGCACGGCGTGGAGATGATCGGCGCCAAGGCGGAGGCGATCCGCCGCGGCGAGGACCGCGAGATCTTCAAGGCCACGATGCAGAAGATCGGCCTCGAGACCTGCCGGGGCCGGATTGTCAGGAGCTTGCCAGAGGCCCGCGAGGTGCTCGGCGAGATTGGGTTGCCGGCGGTGATCCGGCCGAGCTTCACGCTGGGCGGTTCGGGCTCGGGCGTGGCCTACAACCGCGAGGAGTTTGACACCAAGGTCCAGCGAGGCCTCGACCTTTCGCCGGTGGGCGAGGTGCTCGTCGAGGAGTCGATCCTCGGCTGGAAGGAATACGAGATGGAGGTGATGCGCGACGTCGACGACAACGCCGTCGTGATCTGCTCCATCGAGAACTTCGATCCCTGCGGCGTGCATACGGGCGACTCGATCACCGTCGCCCCGGCGATGACGCTCACCGACAAGCAGTACCAGCGGATGCGCGACGCCAGCTTCGCCGTGATTCGCGCGATCGGCGTCGAGACCGGCGGCTCCAACATCCAGTTCGCCGTCGAGCCCGCGACGGGCCGGATGATCGTAATCGAGATGAACCCGCGAGTGAGCCGGTCGAGCGCGCTGGCCAGCAAGGCGACGGGATTCCCGATCGCCAAGATCGCCGCCAAGCTCGCGGTTGGCTGGCGGCTCCACGAACTCGCCAACGACATCACCCGCAAGACGAAGGCCTGCTTCGAGCCATCGATCGACTACGTCGTTGTGAAGGTGCCGCGGTTCGCCTTCGAGAAGTTTCCC
>Ga0304730_1001102_pt1 | contig 21149 bp, 15 predicted proteins | sample M_130628_MF_Meta_FD_190474 | JGI IMG/M metagenome (GOLD analysis project Ga0304730, IMG submission 190474) | Freshwater microbial communities from Lake Montjoie, Canada to study carbon cycling - M_130628_MF_MetaG (v2) (version 2) | ecosystem: Environmental > Aquatic > Freshwater > Lake | place...
CCAGCTAAACCAGTTGCACTTAAAACCGTCGTTGACCATTGTGGACCAGTTCCACTACTTGTTAAAATCTGATTCGTTGTTCCCGTGGTTAAGAATGTAGTAGTACCAATCGCGCTCTGATATGGAAGTGAACCTGCAGCTCCACCTGCCAAACCAGTTGCACTTAAAACGGATGTTGACCATCTTGGACCAGTTCCACTACTTGTTAGAATCTGATTTACAGTTCCTGTAGATAAGAATGAAGTAGTACCAGCAGCACTCTGGTATGGAATATCTCCTGTAGTTCCACCAGCCAAACCAGTTGCACTTAAAACGGTTGTTGACCATCTTGGTGCAGTACCACTAGTTGTCAAAATTTGGTTGGCCGTTCCTGTAGATAAGAATGAAGTAGTACCAACTGCGCTCTGATATGGAATAGCTCCAGCAGTTCCACTTGTCAAATTATTTGCTGACGAAGCAGTACCATTTAAAGTAGAAGTGATATTAGGAACAGTTAATGTATCGGTTGATGAATTATAGTAAAATACAGCACCTTCAAATACTGGTGTATAAGCATTTCCTGTTGTAGCTCCGGCTGGAAGAAGCATAACAGGAAGATTTTCATTAACACCCGACGCATTTGCTATAGTGATAGTTGTTGCTCTAGAAGCAGTACCTGTTAAATTGGGAACCGTGATATTTGTTCCACCACTGATATTAGGAACGGTTAATGTATTGGTTGATGGATTATAATTAAACCCAGTTACAAATTGTGGTGTATAAGAAGATCCTGCAGATGCTCCAGTTGGAAGAATCATAATAGGAAAACCTGAATTAGTAAGACTTGCGTTGCTTATAGTGATAGCTGTTGCTACAGAAGCAGTTCCTGTAAAATTAGTAGATGTGATATTTGCTGCACCAGCAATATTAGTAACATACAATATACTGTTTAATGAATCATACGCAAATGTAGATTTAAATTGTGGTGTATAATAATTTCCAGCTGCTGCCAAATTTGGAATCATCATAATAGGAAGAGTTGCAGCAGCACCTGATGAATTTGCTACAGCAATAGTACTTGCTCTAGAAGCAATACCTGTAAAATTAGTAGCTGTGATATTTGTTGCACCAGCAATATTAACAACATATAATGTATTGTTTAATGAATCAAACGCAAAACCAGATTCAAATTGTGGTGTATATGAAGATCCTCCAGCTGCTCCATTTGGAAGCACCATAATAGGAAGAGTAGCGCTAGTAGCTCCAGTATTTGCTACTTTAACAGTGACTCCTGTGCCATCCGCGCCAGCGGCTCCTGTTGCACCTGTCGCGCCTACTACACCTTGTAATAATAAAGCTGACAATTTTACACTTGTGTAATTATAAGGATCAATAACAGTTAAATTACTATCTTGCTTAGTTTTTATTGTTACAATCTGATTCGCTGTAAGAGAAACTGTATAAGATCCTGACATTGTTAAAGCATAACCGGAATTAATATCATATCCTGATATATTTTCTGTTTGATTTTGTTCTACACCATCAATAGCAAATTTGTTATAAATTGTATATTGATATGATGCGTTGATATTTGGATTTGCAACTGTGTATGAATAATTAAATAAATATGTAGAAGTTTTTAATACCTGAATACCTGGTCCTTCATTTGTTCCAGTTGCGGGTGTTGCTATACCAAATGTAGTTGTATCAGTATTTACTACTGCTGTTGAAATAGGTATTGTTGTATATGATGTTGCTTCAGGAAAAAATGTATACATACCTGTTGCACCAGTTGGTGTTGCAGATATTGTACTTAAAACACCAGTTGTAAAATAAGGACCTGTAGGACCTATAGGACCTGTTGGACCTGTTCTACCTGTAGCACCTGTAGGTCCTGTAAGTCCAGCTGGACCTGTAGCACCTGTAGGTCCTGTAAGTCCTGTCGGTCCTGTACGTCCTGTTGCACCTGTACTAGTAGCAGTACCTGGTACTCCTTGAAGTCCAGTAGGGCCAATAGCACCAGTAGGGCCAGTAGCACCAGTAGCTCCGGTAGCACCTATAGCTCCGGTAGCACCTATAGCTCCGGTAGGTCCTGTAAGTCCAGCTGGACCTGTAAGTCCAGCTGGTCCTGTAGGACCAGTAGTACCAGTAGGACCAGTAGTACCAGTAGTACCAGTAGATCCAGCAGGTCCTGTCGGTCCTGTACGTCCTGTTGCACCTGTACTAGTAGCAGTACCTGGTACTCCTTGAAGTCCAGTAGGGCCAATAGCACCAGTAGGGCCAGTAGCACCAAGAGTTCCAGCTGGTCCTGTAGGTCCTGTAGGTCCTGTATTTCCTGTATTTCCCGTAGGTCCAGTAGCACCTGTGGAACCAGTATCTCCAGCAACTCCAGTAGCACCAGCAATTCCGGTAGCACCAGTAGGGCCAGTAACACCAGCAACTCCTGTAGCACCAGCAATTCCGGTAGCACCAGTAGGTCCTGTAGGTCCTGTAGGTCCTGTATTTCCTGTATTTCCCGTAGGTCCAGTAGCACCTGTGGAACCAGTATCTCCAATTCTTCCTGTAGGACCTATGTCCCCTTTAGGACCAGTTGGGCCTGATGGACCTATATTTCCAGTTGGACCAGTCGCGCCTGTATTTGACGCAGTACCAGCAGGTCCAATAGGTCCTTCTGGCCCTGTTGGACCTTCTGGCCCTATTCTTCCTGTAGGACCTATGTCTCCTTTAGGACCTGTTGCACCTGTATTTGAAGCAATACCTGGAATTCCGGTAGGTCCAGTAGGACCAGTATCTCCTTTGGCACCAGTAGGACCAGTAGGCCCTGTAGTTCCTATATCACCTGTAATTCCGGTAGGACCAGTAGCACCTATATCTCCTTTAGCACCAGTAGGTCCAGTAGGACCTGTATTTCCTGTAGGACCTGTAAGTCCGGTAGGACCTGTAGGACCAGTATCTCCTGTAGGACCTGTAGGACCTGTAGGACCTGTATTTCCTGTAGGACCTGTAAGTCCGGTAGGACCTGTAGGACCTGTAGGACCTGTAGGACCTGTAGGACCTGTAGGACCTGTAGGACCTGTATGACCGGTAGGACCTGTAGGACCTGTATGACCTGTAGGACCTGTAGGACCTGTAGGACCTGTATGACCGGTAGGACCTGTAGGACCTGTAGGTCCAGTAGCACCTGTATCTCCTGTCGGGCCTGTAGGACCTGTATGACCTGTAGGACCTGTATGACCTGTAGGTCCAGTAGCACCTGTATCTCCTGTCGGGCCTGTAGGACCTGTAGGACCTGTATGACCTGTATGACCTGTATGACCTGTAGGTCCAGTAGCACCTGTATCTCCAGTAGCACCTGTATCTCCTGTCGGGCCTGTATCACCTGTAGGTCCAGTATCACCTGTAGGTCCAGTAGCACCAGTATCTCCTGTAGTACCAGTAGCACCAGTAGAACCTATATCTCCTTTGACACCTATGGCACCTGTGGCACCTGTGGCACCTGTGGCACCTGTAGCTCCTGTAGCACCTGTGGCACCTGTGGCACCTGTGGCACCTGTAGGTCCTATATCACCTGTAGGTCCAGTAGCACCAGTAGGTCCAGTAGGTCCAGTAGCACCAGTAGATCCTATATCACCTGTAGGTCCAGTAGCACCTGTAAATCCTGTAGCACCTATATCACCTGTAAATCCTGTAGGACCAGTAGCACCTATATCTCCTTTGGCACCAGTAGGTCCAGTAGGTCCAGTAGGTCCAGTAGGTCCAGTAGCACCTGTATCTCCTGTAGCACCAGTATGTCCTGTAGAACCTGTAGAACCAGTAGCACCAGTAGCACCAGTAGGTCCTGTAGCACCTGTAAATCCTGTGGCACCTGTGGCACCTGTGGCACCTGTGGCACCTGTTGCACCTGTAAATCCTGTGGCACCTGTGGCACCTATATCTCCTTTGACACCAGTAGGGCCAGTAGGCCCTGTATCTCCTATATCACCAGTATGTCCTGTAGAACCTGTATCTCCTGTAGCACCTGTAGGGCCTGTGGCACCTGTGGCACCAGTAGGTCCGGTAGGCCCTGTATTTCCTGTAGGACCAGTATGTCCTGTATGACCTATATCTCCTGTAGCACCAGTAGGGCCTGTAGCACCTGTAGGTCCGGTAGGCCCTGTATTTCCTGTAGGACCAGTATGTCCTGTATGACCTATATCTCCTTTGGAACCAGTAGGTCCAGTAGGTCCTGTATTACCAGTAGGTCCTGTATTACCAGTAGGACCTATATCTCCTTTGGCACCAGTAGGTCCTGTATTACCAGTTTCACCTGCTGGTCCTACTTTTCCAGTTGGTCCTATATCTCCTTTAGGTCCAGATGGTCCTATGTCTCCAGTTGGACCTATGTCTCCTTTAGGACCTGTTGCACCTGTGTTAGAAGCAATTCCAGCAGGTCCTATAGGTCCAGTTGGTCCTGTAGGTCCATCTGGACCTATTCTTCCTGTTGGTCCCATATCTCCTTTAGAACCAGTAGCTCCTGTGCTGGTCGCTGTACCCGGAATTCCTTGAGGACCAGTTGGACCTATTGCACCAATTGGACCAGTTGGACCAGTAAATCCCATTGCTAATTGAGGAGACATTACCAACATTTTGTTGGTAGCATCATAAGTTAAGACGCTCCGATCTGGAGATCCAGTTATAGAAGACACAGGTATATCTCTTATTCTAGAAGCATTATATATAGAGTAATCATTTGTCGGCATAAAACTTAAAAGTTGAGAATATTCACGCCTTATTTTTTGTTCAGGTTTCGGCATTTATTAAATATAAAAATATTATAATTGTTATTATTACTTTTATATAATAATTATTTTATAAATATTTTACGTAAAAAATCACACTTTTTAGTGTGATTTTTTTAGTCCACATCTATTTGCAACCTAAAAGAAAAAGTCTAAAATATTCTAAAAAGGTAATATATTCTAAATAAATGGAAGATTCTACAAAAATTCAGGTTTCAGCAAAAACGTATTGGGGTTTTAATATTGAAATACCAAACAACAAACTTTATTTAATGTCCAATATTGAAATTGTAGAAGAGATTAAGAAGAAAATGATAACTTTCTTTAAGAACCACAATCTAGAAGAGTTGAAAGAAGGTGTTAATAATTTAAATCTACATATTCACGAACCAATCTCTTTAGGACAGACAATTTATGTATGTGATCACGGAGAAGATTGAAATGTTCGTTTTAAAAGCAAAGTTTTATAGATTAAATGTCTTTTTGTATAAGAAACACATATCAAGCTCCTACAGTAAACTATTTATCTTCTGAAAGTTCTACTAAAGTAATTTTTGAAGAAAAAATACCTATTACATCAATTGAAAGTGTTTTAAAGTTTGATATGACGACAAATTCATGGGTTTGGCGTGAAATGAATGATAATAGTATTTCTTCTTCTATAGGACCGTCTGGTAGTTTAGTAAATACACAGAATAGTGAAGTTTTAAATATTATAGAAAATCATAGTACAGATAATATTCAATCAAAAAAAGCAGAAATAAATAACAAAAAAAATAAAAAACGTAAGCAAAAAAAGAAATGATAATTCTTTATATTATTGTTTTCAATAATATTTTATTGAAAACAATACTAAATTCTTGGTGGCATATCTTTAAATTTAGAAAATGATATGATTCCTCCTTGTTTTGGTATATTACACGCCATACTACTTGGTTTATGTATAATATGACTAGTGTTTTCCTTTACCAACTCTCCATCATTATTGCTATAAACAACTGTTCTAATATGATGTTTGCGTAATAGTTCTACACATCGAGAACACGGTTTTGACATTATTAGATGTTCTTGCGTGCTATCGAATCTTAAAACTACCATAGTAAGATGATGATTTTTTCTTTGTTTTTGGTTTCGTATCATTCGAAGAGCGTTATGCTCTGCATGCATATGTGTAGAGTTAGGCATCCATTGCCCTAAAGATTTGTTACCTTTAAAAATATTCGCAAAATGAAGACAAGTTGTATCATATTTAACAGATGGATATATATTTGGAATACTGTAGTGTATATGTCTTAAAATTGTCATTGCATATAATTAAGAATATATCTATTTAGACCAAATTATTTCACAATTTTTGTGGTCGATAAAGAGCCATTTCTTCTTCCGTATAGGGAGTGTACATTGGAAGTTTATAGTAAGAAAGAGATTCTAAAAATCTAGGTATAATATATTCATTCCTTTTGTCTAATTTTAATAACTCTTTTAAGAAACTATTTACAGACCATTCAATCGTGCTAACTTTCTGAGGATTATCTGGTATAGGTTTGAATTGTGTACGACGAAACATAGAACCATGATTTGCAGAAAACATTGGTGGTGGTTGACCGCTTGGTAGTGGCATAACAGCTTGCGTTTTAATTTTTTCTTTTGTGTCTAAGTGTAGATAATCATTTGCGATTGTAGTGCGCCATCCAGTAAAAATACGCATCATATTTTTTTTACTTGGTTGAGAAACAACCTCGTGAAGAATATACTGTGGAAAAACAATCATATGACCTGATGGAACACGAAATTTGTGTCGATACTTTCCTATAATGGCAACTTCATCTTTTGGTATTGTTGCGAAACCTTTGTCCAAGTCCTTTTGTCGTTTTCCTAAATGCGAACTTGGAATACAAGAAAAAAATTGATCGTCTTCGTCAAGATTTAACCATCCTCCAAATAGTTCATCATTGTCTTGAATTCTATCAGGAGGAATAACGTCTCTATGCCAAGATTCAGCAGATGGTTGTTGACTTTTTTGACGATACATCATCCGATCAAAAAGCATTTCAAGTTTGGTTTCTGATCGAAGTTTTTTATCAGCGTAACTGTCTATTAATTCTTTAAACAACGGAATGGCTGCTTTCCTACATTTTTTACGCAAGTCACGAACTAGGTCATTATGAAACGATGCAGGATTACCTAAAGCGGCAAAACCACCAAGAACATACACAAGAGTATTTCCAGAATCATCCAAATCTGGATTTTCAGCATTTCTTTTATATTCGGGAAATCCTCTCAGAGTATTTATAAATTTGTTTCTTAGATCTTTTATATTACGTGGATCTATAACTGGAATTGTAACAACACCAAGACGCTTGAGACTTTCGAATCCAGTAAGATTATAATCTTTTCTTTGTGATATCCAAGAGTTTGATACTTTTTCAATTTCTCCATAGTATTGTAAGACAATCTCAGCAATCTTTATATTACCGTACTTTTGAAATAAACAGGTGTAAGAACCATCAATAAAAAGTTCTTTAGCTTCTGGTGACAAATATTTTAACAAGTCTGTATTTAAAGTTTTACAAAATTCTTTGATAATTTCTATATCCATCTTTACTTTAGTTATATTTAATATAATTCAAAAATTCGATTTTAATTACGTGAAAACCGTAAACTAATTAAACCAATAATCACGTCTAATAATCACGTCTAATAATAGGATTACCAATTCAAGTCCTTTTGTCTCTTTCCTAGATAAACTAATTTCACGTCATATTTACATTAAAGTTTGGCAAAACTAAGTGCTATTGCGGTATGAAATACCATAATCATATGAAATCTTATTTCTTTTTATCATATTCTAGATGTCTCCATGTTTCTAAGAAAATCTAGATATTCTTTAATAAACTCTGATATATTTCTTATAATTTCAATATAATCCTAATACTCCAATCCTAATACTCCATGATATGAGCTCGTATTTATTATGTTGTTCTTCCTATTCGATCCATATCTGGAGTCTCTGAATATGAAAAAAATGGTTGTTTTATCTTTCTCATATCTAAACAATTTTTAGGTGTTTTTGGAATAGGATTAATTATATCCTCACTTAAATCACCAGCTTGATCAATAACCTTAAAACCCATTTGTAATAAAAAGTCTCTATAATTATTAGCATGCAAGTCACCACAATATATTATTATATTATGAGCACGAATAGGTTGATCAAAATAACTTTTGTCTGTCTTTTTTTTCATATCAAAATCTTTAAATATGCGCGCTAGCAAGTAAACGTCTGTAAAATGTGTCATTGGTGTTTTAAGAAAAAGTGATGTAAATTTCATTGACTCTAAAAGTATATCATCAGAGTTTGTCTCATGATTTAGTATATTTAAAATATCTGTTCTAATATAATTAATAACTTGTGAGATTTCTTTACATATTAATTCATAATAAAAGTCTAAAATAAATTCTTTTATTTTTGAATTATGAATTTTACTCAACTCTTTTTTTATGTATGGATTTTCTTCTACCTGTTTTATCATAAACTTACATACACTTTCTTCATCTTGAAGTAATTGTCTCAATAAAGTAGTTATTTTTGGATAATTTTGTAAGACTAGTTTTAAATAAAAAACAGCTTCTTTTACTTCTTTTTTGTTAAGAATAATATAATCTAATTTTTTATAGAACCAAAGTATATTAACTTTATTTTCTTCTAGTTTATCAATATTATTATCAACATCATTATCTCGAATATCAAAATAATGAACTCTTGCTAATTGACAAGAGATGTCGGATCGAGTATTATACTGCAAGCATTGTCTAAATTTTTTAAATAATTCATTTGAACGACCATCTGCATATGGTTCATACTCATATTCTCCATTTTTATAGGAAATAATCTCAAAATAAATATCTAAAAACACATCAGTTTTTATCATTAAATCATGTATGTAATCTTCAGCCGGAACCGTAACAGCACCTTTCTTAAAAGTCTGACAATCCATAGTATTGGCATGCCATTCACCAAAAAGATATATAAGTTTTTTAAAACCTGAGTGATAATGAATAGTAAGAGTTTTAGGTCCTCCTATAAATTCAGCAATTGGTTTTTGTACATTTTCATCATAATGATTAGATATAAGTTGCATAAGAACTTGTTTACCATCCTTATTTTTTATATTTTCAAGAGAAACCTTCAAGAATGCGTCTTGTAAAAATTTATCTGCATGTTCAAGTATATTTGTATCATAAGTAGATAACAAGTTTTTACATAACTGTTCCATTTATTAAATTATAAATATATTTATAAAAATTTAATTACGTATAAAAGCGTGAAAAATGCTAAAACTAATTAAACCAACAATCACGTCTAATAATAGAAACATCCATGCTTTTCTATCTCCGCGAATGGCATAAATAGCAAATAAAAGATATAAAATACCGTGAACAGGTCTCAAATTATTCCACCATATATTAGCACCAAAAGTTTCTGGACCTGTCTTTCTTTTGCCAGAAAAAAATAAATAGAAAAATCCAATAACTGGTAACAGCGCTAATACCCCCATAGCCAATAGTATACTTTTATTTGCCTTTTTAGCTAAAAAAGCGAATAAAAGTCTTGTACCCATACATCCAATCAAAAATAATACAAAACGTTTTTGTAAATCAGTCATTTATTATATAAATATTATATTATTTTGTATAATTCTCTGAATAATCAATTTATATTAAGTTTTATTAAGCAAAGTGAACCATAAGATTTATAAATTTCTCTATAACAATAAATGAGTTTTATTAAGACAAAATTAACTGGTGTTATTGCTTGTAACAAAAAACGTATAGAAAAATTATTCTTACTATTAAGATAAATATTGACCATTAATAAATGTGTTCGTACCATGGAGGAAAACAAAGAATAGGTAAAAGATTAAGTTCTGTTATATTTGATGAAAGTCTTGAGAGGAATAGAATCTGGTCGATCGTGAATCAAACGCTGAGCCTGAAACATATCAGGTACGTTAGAACCACCTCCAAAATTAAATTTTCTTAATATCTCTTTTTAACTGAGCATCCATATTCTCATATAAATTGTTATAGACAAACAGTTTTTCTGTTTTAATATTTTTCTTACCATTATGCATCACGTTTGTTTTACTTTGCCAAATCATCTTAAAATCTTTAGGTGCTTTGTATTCTGACACGACAACGATGTTATCTTTCGACCATTTTTTCATAATTTTCCAAAACTTATCAGAATCAAAATCAAAAAAAGATGATTGTTGATAGTCGTTAGAAGCATAAGGTGGATCGCAATATATCAGCATATTTTTTGGACTCATGTCCTGATAATTACATGATTTGAATTTTACATTTTTCACCATCTTTGCTATTTTATTAACGCTTCTAGCAGTCATTTCAGCAGAACTTACTGTTCGACTCTTGGGCTTAGGCTTGGTCGGAGACCCATTTCGAAATGTTTGAGTACCTCGATATCCTACAAAAAAAATACCAGAATAACTACAAGCTACTCCAATAAATCCCCGTTCTGCAGATGTCCTTTTACTATTCTTTAACTCCTCATATCTTTTCTTTGTACATGTAATAGGCGGTTTCCAACCACGCTGTGTTGCTTTCCACATTGCTATGATATCCTTGTTAGCATCACAACCAGTTAGCTTGCGTTCTCCTTCGTCTGCGAAATGTTTCATCACACCGCAAAATCCTACAAATGGTTCGAGATAATCCAATCTAGTATCTTCCTCAAAATATTCTTCTATTGTATCTAAGACTTCATATATTCTTTTACCAATTTTTTGTTTACCCCCTTGGTAAGACATTTATAAAACACAATATTATAAATCTAATTTATTTTATAAACAAGGAGATTACAAATGTCTAGTTCATGCCTCTGGTAGTCCTACTTGACAAAATTCATCTTGTGTAAAAACAACACAACAAAGTGTTGTTTCTATAAATCTACTCAGTGACACCTATACATACTTCATTTCCCAATTGTTCGTTTTCTTTCTGAGGAACAAACCTTGCGTTCCTTTGCTCTTGGAATAATTCATCCAATGTTGAGTTCTATTCTGAAGCATTTGGGTGGTAAAGATAGTTGACTTTTTGACCCACGTATTCTTCTTTTTCTTAAGAATGTTGACTGCATGGTCGTAAAGCTCATGATGAGTCTGTGGGAGATCATCCTTGCAGATGAATATTTCTTCTCCGTTCAAGTTGCAGTCGTCAACCTCATTTGGGATGAAACTACTTGTTTCTTCAACTTCATCATCCGAGTCTGCCATTGCTACATTGACCATATTCTTGATATTCGCCAAGATTTTGTTATATTTCTGAACTTTCCATCCACCATCCTCTCCTTCAACACGATTCTCTTTTTGAATTTTGAAGCCCTTGTTCACATTTCCGCAACAGAGAGATGCTTTTGGAACTTTTTCCTTGTTCCAAATTTCTTCTCCAAGCTGAATATGACATAACACTTCAATATTACCTGTTATTCTCAAATCAATAAGTCTTTCAATTTGCTCATCCTGCATCATATCACCTTTCACAATGTTGTCAATTACTTTTGAGGGAGCATATTCAATGAGAGGAATAGAATCCGGTCGGTCGTGAAGCAAACGCTGAGCCTGAATCATATCAGGAACGCTCGAACCACCTCCATAATATTGGTGAGTTAGATGCCAATTTCCATCTGTACTCACATAACTTCTTGATCTTGTAGAAAAATCACCTGACTTGATTACAATGTGTGAAAACTTTTTAGCTCCTCCGTTGTCAATAAACCATTGTAGTAGTTGAGGAATAATGATTTGCTTTCTAAACAAAAATTCACCAGTTCCTTTTGGATCTACAAACTTGACTTTACCAATCTCAATTGTCTTATTTTTCAGAACGTTCGAGTAAAGATATAAACCTTTGTCACATTCCATTATCACTGTCCAGATATTACAATACATTCGGCTTGTTCTGAATAGTTCGTAAAACGCCTTGTGATGTTTTATCAAAGTTCTTGTCTTATGCATTACGATAACCGGATGCTCAATAGAGAGATTATATCTTTTGCGATTGAAGATCGGTGTTTCCATTAGTTCTTTATATACTTGCATCATATTTGGGTCTTCTTCAAACAAGCTTTTATTTTCAGTCCATTTCTCAATTTTGTGAGCAAGTTCAATAAACTGTACTCCATCACGAATGCCTTTATAGCTTGTGGGAGGGCGAATATAGATTATGTTTGTATTTGTCAGATCTTCGTTACCTCTGAGTATATCCCAGACTGTTGCACTAATTTCGTATGTGTGCGTGCATCTTTCTCGAAGTATAACATATTCAGCTGCTTTATGTTTTAGAGGGGACGGTTCTTTAATTTCTGAATACGCAACTGCGTCGGCTTCGTCGGTTAGCATCACAAGATTGGGATTATTAGCGCCTTCTTTTTCTAGCTTGTCTAGAACCATATTAATACATTTTAGTTGCGATCCATTTGCAAGGGCAATTACCATCTTCATATTTTTACCTTTTAGGGCTTCTTTAATTTCTTCATATCCTGTCACAGAAAAAATGTCATTCCCTTCATCTTTCACAAGAGACATTTGCACTGCATCAACTACTCCAATTGTACGATCAATACTTTTTGATGCATATTTATTCATTTGTTTTGTGTGTTCTTTTGCAAACCGTATTAGTTTTGCCTTCATGTGTTCGGCATCTTGGGTAAAATTTCTCACTATGAAAATGACTGGTTTTCCAAGAAGCAGATGCATTAGAGCTACTCCAAACGAGAACCCACTTTTACCTGCTTGAGGCTTTCCTGTCAAAAGACATGTTGTGTCATCAAAGTTTACTTTACAAAAGTCTGGAAACTTTTCGTTAAGCCATCTGTGTGTCGTTTTAGTGTATTCAACTTTAGGCGCAACTTTAGGTTCAACTTTAGGTTCAACTTTAGGTTCAACTTTAGGCTCAACTTTAGGCTCAACTTTAGTTTCAGTGTTTTCAAACTTCACTTTGTAAAAATCGGGATTTGTATCAAGAAGCCAATTGTATGAGGTTTGTGTATATAAGTCTTTAAATTTTACATTTGATTGATCCATAAATCTTTGTATCTCTGGGTTCTCTTGTTGATAGGCACCATAATATTCACCTATTGGTAAACCCCCGTGTTGATATTCTTGATCAAGACTTTTAAAAGATGAATCAGGTGAAGGTGCCGTTGTGAAAGATGCATCATTAAGAGGTTGAATTGCATGTCTTGTTTTTATATCTATACATTTTCTCTTGTCAAACGTCATTTTGATTTTAATTTAAAAAATTTGTTAAAAAAATCAATTTCCTTTTTTTTAGTCAATTATACAGTAAATCCTGAGATGTTTGTTAGTACAATAAGAAAATGTATTAAGTTTATAAAGTTAATGATGCTTTTATTTTAAGTCGTACTCAGCTTGATTTAGCTCAGACTTGTGTTGATAACAAAGATTAAGCAATTTAATCTGAAAAAAACCTATAAAAATATACCAGCGAGCTTCTTACTCATTATAGAGTTGATTCTTTAAATAATCATTTCCTTAAAAAAAAAATAAATAATTCTAAAAAGTCTGAGGACGAGGCGGAGAAGGAAAATAAAAAGATAATCCAAAGGAAATTTTCTAAAGATATTTTAAATTTAGTAGAAAATAAACTTTTTATATATCCTAGTTTTTCAAGTTGTTGCAAATGGAAGACCATTTTTTGATAAAAATTTTAAATTAATTAATTAATAAATGAATGAAGAAGCATTTCTGTTTCTAGAAAACTTATTTCCGCAGTTATCAAAAAGAACTATAGAAAATGAAATTAATATATCTCTTGCAAACAGGAGATATACAAATAAAGAAGAATTTTATGCAAATATTATTCCTATATTAAAAGATATTTATATTCGTGAACAAATGACCGAAATTGTCAAATTATACCCACATATACCACCCGAAGATTTAGAACAAATTATTGTAAATTCAAATTTTATTTGGGTTGACACTTATACATTTCAAAATAACATATTAGTTGGTATTCTACAATTAATAGATAGTATTGCAGCACCTTTGACACCACAAGGTTATGTTCCGCTTTATCTTAATGTAAAAAGACAATTTTTGTCAGTACCAGAATATGTTGTGCTTGATGCTTTATATATGGCTTGTGCAGAAGGGCATAATCTGTTTCAAAATACCATATATTTTTGTAGTGATATGAATTATAATCTGGTAAGAGCTAAAACTTTTGCAATAATTCGTAGTTGGCAACAAAATATTAACAAAGTAATTAGGTTACTTCTTCTTAATAAAGAATTATCTGAAGACATATTTTATGAACAACAATTAAATGTAAAGAATGAATTGTCTAGACATATATCAACTCTTCCAAAAGAAGTGCTTAAAATAATATTAAAAAAAGTAAATAGACTTACTTAATTTATAGACCGATTAGAATACGATTTGATATCTGCTATTTTATCAGCTCCATAATGCTGGTATACTATGGCGACTGTAGCATTATAATACCATCTATACTGTTCAAACATCATCTCAAGTTTCTTCGTCTCCTCCTGATTCGGAAATAGTCGTATTTTCAGTGTTTTTAGAGCAACCGGAGGTGGCTTCCCGTATTTTGTTTTTAATTGAGTGACTTCTGAGTCCATAGAGTCTGGAAGAGAAAACTGTGATGATTGAAAGGATGTCATTAACGAGTTCTTTTTCTGGGGATGTTTCTTCTTTATCGAGAACCAAGATTTTCCCATTGGTGCTTTCAATGATTCTGAGGACAAGTTCAAAACCGAATCTACACAATCTATCTTTGTGGGTAACCACAACTTCTCCGATATCTCCTTTGAATGCGGAGTCCAAAATGGTGTTAAAACCTTTTCTTTTAAAGTTAAGACCTGATCCAATATCTTTAACGATTTCGTAGTCAGGATATTTACATCTAAAATACTCAACTTGTCTTTCCAAATCTTCTTTTTGTGAGGAAGTTGAGACTCTGCAATAACAGATATTTCGTTTGTTGTTTTGTTGTTCTTGTCTTTCTTTAGCTGACAAAGCAATGACATCTGACATGAGATATCTACGGTGGTTTCCTTTTGTTCTAATGCATTTAAGGATTCCTTGATTATTCCAATTTTCGAGTGATCTAGTAGTAATTTGGAGTATTTTTGAGACTTCTTCTGGTCTAAGATATTTTTCATTCATTTTTTATTTTAGAACTCATTCTTTTAGATCATTTCTTATTTTTGTAGATTTAAAAGCAACAGTTGGTGTACCGACATGGATCAAGAAGAAAGTGAACATTTTGCTAGTAAAACAAACGAGGCAATTGAAATTGCAATGGATATTTTGTCTCAAAAGAGACAGGTGAGTGAAATGGCAAATGGTATTAGACCTGATTTGTTTTATGGTTTTGTAAGAGAGCTGGCAGCAGGTTGCTATAGATCCGAAAAGTGTTAAAATAATATTCATTAGAGTATTATTTTATAAATTATTTGTTTTTTAATACTTCTACACGTGGCAACTCTTCTTGAATGAGAGCAATATCATCATCTGATAATCCATTGTAACCAATATATAGTGTTTTTAGCTTAGGTAGACGTCGAAGAACAGGTATTAAACCATTCTCTGACATTATTACTTCTCGCGGAATTTTATTATTAGATATATTTAATATTTCTAAGTTAGGTAATCCCTGAAGAATAGGAAGTAGATCATTTAAACCTTCTTCTCCTAGCTTGTTACGCGATATATTAAAATCCTTAAGATGCACAAGATTTAACATTCTATGAGTAAATATGTTTTGGAAATATTCTGGATCATCATACACGTAACTGTGTGATATATCAAGAGATGTCACTCTATTTATTTTTGTTTTTGGATATTCACGTGCTATTTGTTCTATAATATTTAGACAAAGTGATATCTCATCAAGCAAAAAGTAATTATTGCCGACTCTATTAACATTGCAGAAACCATTTATTCTAATTGTTGTAATATTTGAATGTATAAGAAGACCACAAAAATCTATAACAAATTTAGAAAGTTGTACTTCCTCTCCCGCATCTCCTAAGAGTCGGTAATCTCTACAAAAATCAAAGAATTGTCGTCCAATGAACTTATCATTGAGAGTATTATCGTCAGTAAGATTTTGTGTATCTACTAACTTAACCTTTGTAAAATCTAATTCTTCTAGTTTAGGCATATTTTTTATGCAATTAAGAAATGGATACAACGATAATTCATATGTGGTTTTCATATGTAAACGAGATAAAAATGGTAATTGAGATAAAATTGCCGACCTCTCTGGTGTAAAATATTTATCTGAAAATTTTCTACCTTTAAAATCAATTTCAATAGATACAATATTTTGTAGACGTTGTATCGCTGCAAACAAAAAGAGATAAATTTCTTCCTTTTTTTGTAAAAGTGGGTTCACAATATAAAATTTTGCACTTATTTTAGCATTAGACTTTATTAACGCATCTATTGGTTTAGTAAAACAAAGAGTTCCGAGTTCATCATTTTCCATCTGTAGATAAAGATCGATTGTGCAATCTTCAGGACGTTTACCGTGTCGTGTCCATAACTTTCTTAATTCATCTTCAGAACTATAGTCATACTCTAGGTCTAGATAAAAAATTGTTTGTTTTGGAACAGAATCTACTGAGTGTTTTATATCTCCAGCTGAAGATCTCAGCATACCAAGTTGTTTAGCTGTTAGTTTACTTGAAACACCTTTAAAAAGATTAGATCCTAAAATCATAGCTAAAGGGTCTTTCATCAACTGTGCTTTTAACATTTTAATTTGAATATATGCTATACCAATAACGCCTGAACTAGATTTATGAGCTAATAAGGGTAATTTTAAATCTTGTAAATCTGCACAATCTGCACAAACAAGTTTTCTATTTGTTTCATCATCAATAACAACCATATAATCCTCTAAACCTTGTATTTCTTCATTATTTGCAAATCCGGGTCTTATTACTAAAGACCCGTCTTCTGAAATATGAACAATCTCACATAAAATCCATATTACTTTACTTGGTAAAATATTTAAATTTTTCACGAGAGAATATCTCTGTATCTCTTTATAAACACTATCTAATGTAAAATCCTCGTTATCACATATTTGTAGTTGATTAGGAGTATTAAAAAATCCACATAGATTATGTTTACAAATCTCTAATGTTTCCATTGTATTTATATTATATGATTAATAATTTTTAATTTGTATAATAATAAATGAAGCAAAAATGGAAAAAAATTTACAGTTCTAGTGACAAAATTGTATGGTTAAACTCTATAAACAATGAAACAAAAATATGTTATTTAACTTACGAAGATGGAAGGACACCTTTGCCTAAAGGTTGGAAGAGATGGTTTAGCAGTACTCGCCGATTATTTTACTATACATATATTGATAATAACGGTCGTAAACAAATAAAATGGAGTCCATCTAAGTTTAATCAGCACGACTATTCTCCAACAGAAGAATCAAGAACAATCGATTTAGATTTAAAAGATGATGTCAAAAGAATATATGATATAGCAGAAGAATCAAGAACAATCGATTTAGATTTGAAAGATGATGTCAAAAGAATATATGATATAGCAGACGGCGATATAAGTTTGAATTGGCACGGAAATATCATACCATGTATTGTTGTAACGACTGAAGATAAAATAAATATTCGAATACTAGGAGATGATGATGATTGTCTAGATTTTTCAATTTTTAAAGATGGAACTGCATACATAGGTCTGCTCAAAGTTTTCAATAATAATTGTCCTGGACCAAAACAACAACAAGGAAAGTTTTTTTTAGTGTTGGTTGATGAAATATGTAGGCAGTTAGAAATAAAAACATTAAAACTAAGTGATGAATCTACTATTACATCTAAAGATGGTTTGAGAGGAGTAAGTTTGGAATTTCAAAGTTTGATGAAATATGGATTATCTTGGTATGAAAGAAACGGATTCCATTATCAAAGTAAAACTAAAAAACTTATTGTAAATAGGATTCGTAAGACACCTATTAGCAAAATAAAAGAGGTTCTTATTGATCTTGCTAGTGATTTAGTTTCCGATCCTAAGCAACTTAAAGATAAGTTGAAAAAAAGAGCTATAGAAAATTGGTATAGAAAGAATCCAGAATTTCCAAATGAAGACGTTAAAAGTCTAGTAGAACGATACAATCAACCCTACGATAGAAGTGATAGAGAAGTAACACGTCTGAGGTTTAAAATAACAAGATTTTTAAATTTGACAAACCTTGAATATGATTTTTCGGAACTATCATCTAAAATCAAAAATACACTACGTATTATAGAAGAATATCGAACAAATAAGGAAAAATCCGATTCATTATCAGGTTTTCTTACTTATGTATGGGATAAGAATGATTCAAATAATTTTCCTGAATATATAGAAATTTTGTCTCTTTTATATCCTGATACATGGGAAGGAAAAATATATATTGACGAAAGCATTTTACCGGCTTTTCCTACAGATACGGGTATGATAAAAGTATTTAGCCAAGAAAATGAATATAAAACTTTTGAAGACTTACTTCAATACTCTCCTACATACATTGATAATAACGGTCGTAAACAAATAAAATGGAAAAGTCCATTTAACTTTAATCAGCAGGACTATTCTCCAACAGAAGAATCAAGAACAATCGATTTAGATTTGAAAGATGATGTCAAAAGAATATATGATATAGCAGAAGAATCAATAACAATCGATTTAGATTTGAAAGGTGATGTCAAAAAAATATATGATATAACAGACCGCGAAATTAATTTAAAATGGAACAAAAATATCTTACCATGTATTCTTCGAAAGTTTGACGATCGAATAAATATTAGAATACTAGGAGAAGATGATTGTCTAGATTTTTCAATTTTTAAAAATGAAACCGCATACATAAACCTGCTAAATGTTTTCGAAAATAATTGTCCTGGACCAAAAAAAAGTCAAGGTTCATTTTTTTTAGGTTTGGTTGATGAAATATGCAGGCAGTTAGAAATAAAAATATTAGAACTAAATGATCAATCTACTATTACATCCAAAGATGGTTTGGAAGTAAGTTTGGAATTTCAAAGTTTGATGAAATATGGATTGTCTTGGTATCAAAGAAACGGATATGATTATAAAGATAAAACTAAAAAACTTATTGTAAATAGGATTCGTAACACATCTATTAGCAAAATAAAAAAGGTTCTTATCGATTTTGCTAAGGATTTAAATGGCGATATTAAGCAACTTAAAGATAAGTTGAAGAAACAAGCTCTAGAAAGCTGGTATAGAAAGCATCCGGATTTTCTAGATGAAAAATACGTTAAAAAACTAGTAGAACAATACATTAACGAATCTGACGATAAAACTAATAGACTTCTGAGGTTTAAAACGAAACAATTTTTAGCTTTAAATGAACGTGATTATGATTTTTCAGAATTACCATCTAAAATCAATAATACACTGCGTATTATAGAAGAATATGAAAAAGATAAGGAATATACCGATTCATTATCACGTTTTCTTACTTATGTATGGGATAAGAATGATTCAAATAATTTTAGTGAATATATAAAAATTTTGTCTGTTTTATATCCTAATATAAGGGAAGGAAGAATGTATATTGATGAAAGCATTTTACCGGCTTTTCCTACAAATTCAAATATGATAAAGGTGTTTAGGTATTAAGTATGTCTTACTCAATAAAACAATTAGAGTGCAAAAGGAGGTTGTAAAATGATTTTGAGATGATTAAAAATATTTTTTAACCTAGCCTATGCCAAATTCCTTTTTTGATTCCAAAAGTTTGTATAATTTTGGAATATTTCTAATATAAAGGTTTTTACAAAACACAGAATTTTTCAAGTACTAATCTTCGTCTATGTATTCTTCATCAAAATTCTCTTGTTCAAAGTCTCCATCAAGACCGCGAACTCTTCTGTGTCGATTAGGCAATGACGAATAAATAAAATTGATTTAGTTACATTTTTCTAGAAAAAATTAATAATTTAATGTCACAGATATGTTCAAGATGTAAGCATATTAAATTACTATCACTTTTTAAAGTTAGAAAAGGAAAGTTATTAAAGACTTGTATTAAATGTAGTGAAAGATTCAAATGTGATCGGAAATATTGTAAGTATACTTGTAGTGAAAATAGTAGTTTACAAAAACACATTAAGCAAGTTCACGATCAGATTAAAGATTTCAAATGTGATCGGAAAGATTGTAAGTATACTTGTAGTGAAAATAGTGATTTACAAAAACACATTAAGCAAGTTCACGATAAAATTAAAGACTTCAAATGTGATAGAGAAAATTGTAAGTTTACGTGTAGTAGAAATAGTGATTTACAAAAACACATTAAGCAAGTTCACGATAAAATTAAAGACTTCAAATGTGATAGAGAAAATTGTAAGTTTACGTGTAGTAGAAATAATGATTTACAAAAACACATTAAAGCTGTTCATGATCAGATAAAAGATTTCAAATGTGATAGAGATAATTGTAAGTTTACGTGTAGTAGAAATAGTGATTTACAAAAACATATCAAAATTTGTACAGGATTACGTAATATTTCATCTGGTGAATTTAAAATGATAGAATGCTTTGAAGAATTAGGTTTCTACGAGAATGAAGATTACATTCACAATTCAACATTTCCAGAATTAACAGCATATTGCGGAAGACATTTGAGATTTGATTTTATGTTTATCAATCATAAGAGAGTATTTGAATATGATGGAATTCAACATAAAATTCCTCAAAGATTCGGAGGAATGTCAAAAGAACAAGCAGAAGAAAATTTTCGAAATCAACAAGAACATGACAAACTGAAAGATGATTTTTGTAGAGATAATGGTTATAAAATGGTAAGAATCTCGTATAAAGACTATCCCAATATTTTAAGCATATTACATACTGAACTTATGGATATAATGGATAATATCGGTTAATCAATTTTCGAATCTTATATTAGCTTTTGCTATATAAGATTACTTCTTTTTTTTAGCTTTACCTTTCATTGAACATCCAAACATACCGCCTTCCATTTCACCACAAGACCGCGCACTCCTCTATGTCGAATAGGCAATGTGTAGTCGAAATCTTCTCTTAGTTCTTCTGTTAGGTCTTCGCTTAGGTCTTCGCTAGATTGAACAAGAAACCGAGACTCTTGAAGAATCAATTGATGAACCATATGATCTTGTTCCTCTTGAGCTTGATAATGGTTATATTATAGAAAGCAGAGAAGAAGATGGATATATCAACATTACCAACCTATGTAAAGCAGGTGGGAAAGAATTCAAAGCTTGGAATAGATTAGATAAAACAAAAG